>Ga0207433_10008107_pt1 | contig 17235 bp, 14 predicted proteins | sample YelNatPaOPGAMG01_FD_187559 | JGI IMG/M metagenome (GOLD analysis project Ga0207433, IMG submission 187559) | Hot spring thermophilic microbial communities from Obsidian Pool, Yellowstone National Park, USA - OP-RAMG-01 (SPAdes) (version 3) | ecosystem: Environmental > Aquatic > Thermal springs... | reverse complement strand
TCTAAACGAAATTCGTTTTTGTCAACTTTTGCTTCAAGGACACGATTAAAAATATGTTTTTTTTCGAAAAAAAGGAGAAGGAAGAAAGCGGCCGGGCCAACAATTCCAAAAACGAAAATGATCGAGCCGACAGTAACGGTTTTTGTCAAGATGAGCAAAAAAATAACCAATGTTTTAAAGACATTGGACAAATTAAGATAAATATTAGCTTGAAGGAATTTTTTTACGGCAAAGAGAGAGTTAAGGGCGAAATTTTGCCAGATAAAACAAAGAACAGCCAAAGTGGTTAGATAAAGTTCCCAGGCAGGGGCACCGGTTTTGAAAAAAACCCGATCAAGATAAGGAAAAAAAATAAAAAGCAATCCGATGACGATAAAGGAAAATAACGACTGATATAGAAAAGTGCTTTTTAAAAAAACAAAGGTATTGGTGCGCTTTTCTTCGTACATTGGAGGTAAATAAGAATAGATGGTGGCGGTGGTGCCGAAATCTAGGATGTTGGCCAGAACATAAGTGATTCCCAAAAGAACGCTTAAAACTCCGTATTGGGAAGGGTCAAGAATTCTCACTAAAATTAGGGCAAAAAAAGCGGTAAAAAAAACATTGAGGTAATTGCCAAGGGTGTTGATAATAACTTGTTGGCTGGTTGGTTTTTTGATAAAGCTGGAAAGGCGCTTGATCATTTAGTTATTGTAGCACAATAAAAGACTTTAGTGTTGGAAGAGCTGAGGTGATGATTAAATCTCAAATAAATGTTTATATTTGCAAATTCTTGAGTGGTTGTTTTCTTTGACAGATTTTTTTCCTAAACGAGGCTAGATCTGTTTTGATGATGTAGAATTCCAATCGTGTCGTCTTTTCCTTATGACAAAATAAATAAGAGAATTATGAGTGTTAATTGCAATCTCAATCTTTTACCCTTATAATAAACATAAACTTTAATAATTGTTTTTAAATCTATGGCAAAAACAGCTCTTATTACAGGTATTTTGGGCCAGGACGGCCCTTATTTAGCTCAATTTCTTCTTGGTAAAGGATACAAGGTTTACGGAATGATTAGGCGTTATTCTGCACCAAATTTTGAAAACACCGATTATCTTAAAGTTACCGATAAAATTGAATTCGTTGAAGGTGATCTAGCCGACGAGTCATCGCTTATAAATATCATTAAAAACATTCGACCCGATGAAGTTTACAATTTAGCCGCTCAATCCTTTGTTGGTTCTTCATGGGAGCAAGCTAAATTGACCACAGAAATCAATGCTCTAGGTGTTCTTCACCTTCTTAATGCGATCAAGTACTTCTCTCCTACTTCCAAGTTTTACCAGGCTTCAACATCGGAAATGTTTGGCCTCGGCAATACCAATGGTTATCAGGATGAAAATACACCTTTTCATCCACGGAGTCCTTATGCTATTTCCAAAGTCTATGCTTATTGGATGACGATCAATTTCCGCGAGTCTTACGGGCTTTTTACTGCTAATGGCATCCTTTTTAATCATGAATCGCCCTTAAGGGGTATTCAGTTTGTCACTAGAAAAATTAGCGACGGCGTAGCTAAAATCAAACTAGGTTTGATTGACAAACTTTATCTTGGCAATCTTGATTCGCGACGAGACTGGGGTTTTGCCGGTGACTACGTTGAAGCAATGTATCTGATGCTGCAGCAAGACAAGGGTGATGATTATGTTGTCGGCACTGGCGAAAGTCACAGCGTTAGAGAATGTGTTGAAACAGCTTTTAAACATGTTGGCATTACCGACTGGGAAAAATACGTCGTTGTTGATCCGCGTTTCAAAAGACCAGCTGAAGTTTATAACCTCAAGTCAAGGCCGGAAAAAGCAAAACAAATTTTGGGTTGGCGGCCAAAGGTAAAATTTGACGAATTGGTGAGAATGATGGTTGACGCTGATTTGGAAAGGCAAAGGAAAAAATTAATTTGTAAAGTCTGTCCTTAACTAAGGTCTGTCCTTTTTAAGGTCAGACCTTGTTGGTATCTTTTTTGGAGGTATTTTTTGTAAAGAATGAAGTCATACCAAGCGCGAAGAGCACCCGCCACCAACCCTCTTATTCCGTCACGATACCCATGGTGCCAGATCATCCAGCGGCCGAAAACATAAGGTGGGACAAAAATCATTTTCAAAAAAGCCAACCATAAACTTTCATTTAAATCCTCGATTTGGATTGAAGTGTAAATATCAAACTTCCGGATAGCATCTTTTAAAGTCGGATGGGAATAGTGTTTAAGATGGTTTTTAAGATAATCGACCTCGCCGTCAACGACCAATTGTTCATGAACATGAGTTGAGAAGTTGTAAATCGCGTATTGGGGACGGAAAAGCCTGACTAGCCGGTCATAGGCCCAATCACCTCCTTTTAAAAACCCGCCCCAAAAATACTGTTTTCTGGGAATTCCATAGGCAACTATCGCAGCTGTTTTTTTTGGCGATTTCAAAATGGTTAGAATTTCTTTTTTCAAATCCGGTTCTACTTCCTCGTCGGCGTCGATTCGCAAGATCCAGTCTGTCCGGCAGTTTTTGATCGCCCAATTTATGTTTTTCTGGACTGTAACGAAATCATCACGGTTGCTTTTACCCATCTCAACCACCTCGGCGCCCATTTTTTTGGCAATTTCTCCTGTTTTATCCGTTCCCATCCATAAAACAATCACCCGATCACACCAGTCTACGCTTTTCAAGCAGCGACCAATATTTTTCTCTTCATTTTTAGCCGGAATGACCGCGGTAATTGTTTGGCGCGTCATGTCATTTGTACCACCAGCTCAAGATCCAAAAATTTTTAACGATCAAAAGACAATATAAAAACATATATAAACTAAATAATAGCAAATATTTTCGGTACAGCTCCATGCCTCTGGCTAAAAAATAGCCGAAAGGGATAACGGCGCTGATAATAAAGGTTGCTTTGACGGTAGAATAAAAAGGCAGTTTAAAGTTGTAAAGGACATAACTTAAGAAAAGCAATAAGGGATAAACGATAAGGATTAAATTTTTTTTAGGACTTCTCCACTCTCTTATAAGTCCGATAAGAAATAAGGCTGTTAGAGGAAGTGACATTATAATAAGCAAAACACCGGCTTTTGAAAATGGTTGAACCGGGATAATGACGTTGTGACCGTCATAAAACCAGGAAAAATAAGTTCCGGCCCAGAGAGAATAAAAATGGGCGTGGAAAAGATCGAATTTCAAGAAAGCCGATAAATCGGTAAAAAACTTTAAATCGCGGTATCCCGGCGGTTGGCTGAACGCGTATTGGGGAAAGTCAACTGAAGCAATCAGAGGATTGCCAAAAAGGACTATGTTTCTGATATAAAACCAGCCGCCTATAACGATCATAACCAAAAGAGGAACGGCCAATTTTTGGACAGTTTGGGCAACACTTTTTTTACTTTTAATAAAAACATCAATCAAAATGGCAGCGACCAGAACCCACGCGGTTGCTTTAGAAAGGATTGATGCGCTAAGTAAAAGACCAAGGATGAGTTTTGTTTTTAGCGTCTCGCTTTCTTTTGTCAAACAGTAATAAACAAGAGTTAGGCTGATCATCACTCCGGAAAAAAACTCGTTGCTTAGGGCGGGAGTAGAATAGATGACAACAGGGAGAGTAACGATCGTCAGTAAAGCAAGAAGCGTCACAGCTTTGTTTTTAATAAATTTATCCAAAAAGACAAAGCCGGTAAGAAATAAAATAATCCAGAGGAAGCCATGTAAAAAACGAATGCTTTGCAGGGTTGGGAAAAAAGACGACAAAAGATAATAAAGAGGCGGTTGCCACATTTCCCATCCTTCATTAGGAAGAGGAACCCGTTTGGCAATTTTTAAGAAGTTGATATAAGCAATGTGCCCGGTGGCATCAAAGCCGCGAGTTATGGGGAAAGTTAAAAGATTGTGAATTTGCAGACCGGCAATAATAAAAAAAGCTGTCAAAGTAATGACGATCGATATCTTTTTGGCTATCTTTTTCATATGGTTTTAATATTTTTTTTGGTTGCTATTTGGGCATCGATCATGCCGGCGACCAAAGTTAAGAATGCATAAACCGATGCTTTTTCCGCAAAACAGTCTTGATTGAAAACAGTAGCGACAAAACCAAATAGCATAAAGGCTAATGCGCCAATAAATATTTCCCGATAACCAAAGCGCAATTTTTTAAGCAAGATGATTAGGAATAAAACGAGAGTAAAGACGACTGAATCATAAATATTTTTAACTAAAATGATATCAAAACAGATAAAGATAAAAACTATTGGCAGATAATAGTAGATATTGGTTAAATTTTGATATAAGAAGAAAATGAAAAACGGCAAGAAATAAACTAAAAAAACAAAGAAGAAATTATCGTTAGTTATGGTGCTTATAATTTTTTTCACTAAGAAATCAAATAATAGTTTTTTGTTGTTGGCAAGTTCGGTTTTTGGATATTGGTATTTGGATATAAAAACAGGTTCATTTAGGCTTAAGGCGACGGCATTGCCTTTTCCCCCTTTTGTTGATTCGATCTCAAACTCATATTTCTTTCCTTGAGAATCGGCTATTACAGGAAAGCCGAAAGGATAATGTTTATCATGAAAGAATTGAAGAGTGTCGTATTTGTTTTCATAATACCAGTTGCTTTCCCCCGCTCTTCTGATTCTAAAAATAAGAAAATCTTGATTGAGGCGGTTGAAAGTTTGAAAACGGATTGTTACCATTCCCAAATAATTATCATCAGCAATAAAAGTGCCTTTAATTTTATCTTTAGCCAATAATTCTTTTATTTCCGGCGAGAAAAAAATTCCGATATCATGTTGTTTAGAGATCACTGTAAAACTAAGGTCGGAATTCAAAATATGAAAGCCGGTTAAGATAAACCCTAAAAAAAGCAATCCGATTGCCGCGCCAATTTTTATCAACCAACGGTGATTATTTTTTGACTTTTTTTTCATATAAAAAATGCCAAATAAGATAGATTAAACAACCAATCAGCGTGACGGAGCTAAAAGTTAAACCAAGCAAAAAATTGGCCTCAGGACGGAAAAATAAAGTTAATTTGATAATATAGCTTCCATCGGGATTTTGATGACATTGGTATTTTTGGCAAATGCTTTTCGGGTCGATATAAAAGGAATTAAGACCAGCATCGTTTTTGAAGTGATTTTTATTGGCTAGAAAATAATCTTTATTAATCAAAACACTGAGCCAGTTGAAAGAGCCAGCTTTTATTTTCCAGTCGGGGTTGAAAGCATCGGTGAAATTGAGGTATACTGGTTTATTAATATTGTTCAAATTGATCTGATATTCGGTTGATGTTATCGGCCGAAAATCAATAGTTTGATAAGGTACATTTTTATAGACTGTTTCTTTTTCTTCCGTCAAATAAAGATGTGGTTTATAATCAAAATTTTCAAAAAAGACGATATTCTTTGTCCCGATGTCTGTTTTTTTCAGGTAAGCAAGCTTCATTAGTTCTTGAATAAAAAAATCCCGGTTTCGGTCACGAAAACTGAAAACGTCATCTTCATCTTTATCGCTCTGACCGGGAATTAAAACATACCGAATGCTGGACATATCCAAAAGTTTATTGGCATAAGGTTTCTCAAAAATTTGGATGATATCTTCTTTGCCCGGCATTCCCGATAAATCTTGAGATTGGATAAAATTAGCCCAATTGAGGGCGATGGTGCCGATGACATCCAACCCCGGGTGATTATTTGTTGAGGGGAACCAACGGGTTAGCGCGGGCACAAAGAGCAATCGGTAATAATTCTGGTCTTTGGTTAATTTTTTCTCGATGAGATGATAATCTTGAGGAATTTCTCTCGGCGTAAACAAGCCGCCAATTTCGCCGCTTAACAAAGGTTTAGTATTCCAGATGGCAGTGAACATTACAATAATGGCAACTACCGGGTAGATGCGCTTAGCTTTATTCCTTTTTAAAAACAGTAAAGTAAACATTAGTAACCCGCAGTAACCTAAAGCAGTTAGTTGAAAAAGTTTTGATGCTTCCCGAAAGAGATTAAAACCGGGCAGATTTTGATAAAGCCAATTATATGATCCGGCAAGCGGATGAGCTGCTTGTTTGGTTAAAAAAATTCCAGTAAGTGTCAAGGACCCAAAAAATAAAATCAGCCGCTTTTCCTTTAATTTAAATTTATTTAAAAATATAAGCGGCATAAGAGCGATAATGGGAACGATCCAAAAATGCCAGAGAGTTGGTTGGATGATAAAAGAAAGATTGGGCGACCCGTTTGTCCAGCTTGATTCTTGAAGGGTAATGGCATGGGTGATGTCAAAAAGAAAATCTCCCCAAACACTTCTTCCGGTAATAGAGGCAATATTTTCTGAAACAGGCCCAGTTATTGTTGGCAAAAGCCAAAATGAATTGAGAAGTAGCGTCAGGATACCGGCTAAGGTCAAACTAAGGAAATATTTTTTTAATTGGCGAAAATAAAAGGAAATAAAATAAATAAAAAGAATAAAAGAAGTGATATAGCTGATTCTGACTTCATAAATAATACTGACTGTAAAAAATAAGGTAAAAATAAGCCATCGAGGCAAGGTATTTTCTTCCAAGGCCAAGACAAAAGAGTAAAAAACAAGAGGAGCTATAGCATAGGCAAAACCCAAAAGAATATGATTGGTTTGTTTGATTAAAAAATAGCTGGTGGTACCGTAAAACAAAGCCGTTATGAAAGCAATGAGCTTATCTTTTGCCCAATGCTTGAAAAGAAAATAAGGAGAAATAAATCCGAGAAGAACAGTGGGAATAAAAAGAGTTAGTTTAATAGCGTTGTCCGAAGACAAACCTAGTTTAACCAAAAAAGACCAGATGCTTTTAAGAGAAATGAGAGAAATTTGGATATTGGCGTAACCGAAGCCGACATGATTTACCCATGGCCGCCAATAGCTACCTATCTCTTTTACCATGCTGTTACTCCAATGCCACCAGTCGCCGAAGCTCAAGATGCTTTTTGGATCAAACCAGGCAAAGTGAGTAACAATGGCAAGAGCGGTCAAAACGACAAGGTAAAACTCGTCCCGGCCGGACAGTTTGATAAACAATTTTTTAATTTTATTCATTGTTGAAAATATAGGCATAAAAAACGCCTTGATGAAATTCATGCAGCGGTTTTTGTTGAGTTTTATAAGGAATATCTTCGGAGATAACAACTTTAAGAGGGGGTTTTTTTGACACTATCTCTTTAGGATAAATCCAGCCGAAATATTCGTCGGCATAACTTTGAGCAGGAGTTTTTCCATAAACCTGAAAAAGATATCGCCAGCCACCGTAATGATGATATTTTAGGGGGCTTTTTCCCACAGTTGCCAGATAAAAATTTTGATCGCCGACTTTTTCCGTTACTTCACGTATCAGTTTTTTTCTAGTCATAAGGCCATAAGGTTCTTGAGTGGTGGAGAAAACAGTTAGACAATTTGCGATTACAAATAAGACAATTATTGAAAGGGTGGCTACTTGAGGTAATTTGGTCAGGAAAAGTCCGGCTAGCACAGCAAAAAGCGGATAAATGCCTAAAAGATAATATTCCGCCGCGTATCCAGGATAAAAGGCAAAACTGATAACAAGAAGAAAAATCATGGACAGAAGCGTTAGCAACTTAAAGTTGGTAAAACTTTTTCTAATGGACCAGATTAAAATAAGAACGGAAAAAAAAATGAGAAAGCTGTGTCCGGGAGTAATTTGGCAATGGAAACCCAAACATTGCTCTTCTTGAATATTGGTATTTAATCTGATAAACCACAATCTTCCTAAAGTATGAAAGAATACTCTTCCATGCGCGACCAATTTCGGAAGACTAAGAGAAGTTAAGGGTTGTTCTGAATTGCTGAAAAGCTTGAGCGGTGACCTAAGATTGTCAAAGTTATGAACAAAATCAAAAACAAAAAGAGGTAGGTTGATTACTATATAACTAGAGATCATTGATAACCAGATTAAAGGGGTGATTTTTTTTAACTGTTTTATGACAAAAAATATTACAAGAGGAAAAAATACGAGCAAGGATAAGTGAATATGAAAAGAAATAGCCAAAAGGGCGATGGTTAAGATAAACCAGCGAGGATTTTGTTTCGCCTTAATCAAACTGTAAAACATCCAAATAGAAATAAGGGGGATTGGGCCGGGATTCCAAAATCGGCGATCAAAGTAAATGATGAGCGCCGAAGCGCCATAGATAGTGCCGGCTAAAAAAGCCGCTTTTTTTGAAAAAAATTCCCGAACAACATAAAATATGCTTATTATCGTCGCTATCCCTAAAAGAGACGAAAAATAAGCTAAAGAGATTGGATCACCCTTTGAGAGCCAAAAAAGAAAGGCGTTAAGATAAGTAAAAGCAGGACCCAAATAAAAGCCAATATTGGAGGCGCTTACCCCTATCCAGATGAGATGAAAATCTTTGACGATTGACCAGGCCAAAAGAGCTTGATATTCCTCATCAAAATTAAAACTAAAAAATTCCCCCGCTTTCCAAAAGCGAAGAAAAACGATGATAGAGAAAACAAAAAAAAAGGTGATGTTGAAGGGAGTTAGTTTTCTAAAAAGATATTTTTTGCAATAGGCGAAGTAACCAGCGTATAAATCTCTTATAGCAAAAGGCGCCTCACTCAGGGCGCTTCTTGAACGCAAAAGCACAGATACCAAGGATAAAGGAAAGATTACTTGCTTGGTTAGGTAATAGCCGTAATGATAATATATAATCTTCATTTTATTTTTAATCGAGGTGCGGGTGCCACCACTTTTAGCTTTGTGGTGATAAACCAAGGCTTGCGGCAAAAACTTAATCTTTCCTAAACGGTTGATTCTAACGCCAAGATCAATTTCTTCAAATATCTTAAGGTAACCTTCATCAAAACCACCCACTTTTTCCAAAAATTTTTTTTTAAACGACATATTGCAGCCATAGGGAAAGTCAATGTTTTGTTCTTTGGTGCTCCAAAACTGGAGCAAAAATTTAGTCCCCAGAAAATTGGTTTTCCCGGTTTCAACGTCGGTATGTTTTGGCAAGGGCTCATAGTCATTGATGACGCGGCCTGCCGTTCCTACAACTGTTGGGTCGCTGTAAGCTTGAAGATGATTTTTGATTGTTTCTTTAGTAAGCTCTACATCATCGTCAAAAAAAATCACAATCTCGCCTTTGGCGGCTTTAATCCCCGTGTTTTTTGCTTTTGAAGTATTGGCTTGGCTTAAATTAAAATACTTGACTTTTAATTTTTTTAATTCCTTTTCCGCCGGCGGATTTTGGCATTCTTGATCAACTATAATGATTTCGATTGTTGGGTAAAAGCGGCGGATATTTTTTGCTAAAGAAAGGGCTAAGTTTGGCCGATTATAGGTGGGGATAACGACGGTGGCGCTAGGGTGACAAGAGTCTTTTTTTTGTAATACTGCCATAAGATTTCACTCCCTATTATGCCAGTAAAAAGAAGAATTATCAATCCGCAGGATATCCCGACTAAAGGACCAAAATAGTCGCTGATTAAATTGCCTATCCCCCACCCTAAAACTAAAGAAGTTAAACAAATAATGGCCAAAGGAAGCTGTTTTTTTAAGGCCAAAAGAGGTTGAAAAAAAACTCCGTATGTCCCCCATCCTATTGAAGGGATGAGGAACAAAGGAAAGAGAGAGTTAGTAATCATTGCGTCTTGTTTGGAAAATTTGCCGCCGATAAAAAGCAAATTGACAATAATCGGAGCAATAAGTATGACCGAGACGGCAACAACGACCGATACGCCGACAGCAACGATTTTGGCTTTGTTGACAAGAGCGATTCCTTTTAAACGGAGATGTTTGTTTTCAAAATATTCAACCAAATGAGGAAGAAGAAGGATTTGAATTCCGATCGTCATCACCCCTGTAGCCAGAGTAAAAATTTTAGTAATAAGATTAAGGTAGACCATGTAGCCGGTTGGAAGATGAGCGGCGAGGGAGCGTATCATGATCGCTTCACTTCTGAAAGTCGAGTAGCCGACGATTAAAGGAATCCAGGCGGTCAACAAATTCCTGATTTCCAACCTTTTAAATTTAGGCAGGTTGAATTCAAAATGTTTAAAAGACGGCAAAACCAAAAGGATCTGAAAAAAAATATTAACCACAAAGGCAAAAACCAAGGCCCAGACGCCCATAAAAGGAGACAAAAGGAGGATGAGAAAAAAATTGGTCAAGTTTCCAACTGCCTGGGCTAGCGGAAAGCGGATGAATTTCTTATGAGTATAATAATAAGTGCCAAAAAGAGTGGCGCAAACGGCTAAAGGCAGACTAAAAAACATATAACTCATCTGCAAAGCGACGCTATTGACAAAGGTCCAGCCTCTTCCCTTATAAAGAGTGAAGCTTATTTGTTTGGAAAAAAAGACCATTATCAGGGTGATGACAAAAGAAATGAAAATTAAAAACAGTAAGTTGGCTAAAAAATACTTATCTGCAAGCTCTTTGTTTTTAGCTCTTTTTTCGCCATATAAAGGCAAAAAGGCATCATTGAGAGTTGAATAAATTGTTGAGACGATGGTAGTTGGCAGAGCTACCGCGGCAAGGAAAATTTCCAAACTGATTTGGGCGCCAAAGATACGAGTGACGGCAATTTGATTGATCAGCTGGATGAAAGCGTTAAAAATAAAGATAATTGTGATGATCGCACTTTTTTTGATCATAAAAGTTTGAAAAGTTTAAATGTTCAAAAAGTTCAAAGGTTGGAAAAGTTAGAAAAGTAACAAAAATTTCAAGGTTTAATGGTTTTGGCAGTTCTTAACTTTTTAATTAAGTTCATAATCATTCCAGAAATTTTTCTAGATTTGCTGTCTATTCTAGTATAATCATTCTTTGTAATACAACCGATTTCCATTGCTATGAAGGCTTGTGTTCTTAATTCTCCGCAAGATCCTTTAGCGATGTAAAGAAATCTGACAAATTCCCGATTACTTTCTCTTTCATATCCTTCCGCTACGTTGGACGGAATTGAGATGGCGGATTTTTGAATTTGGTCTCTCAATGAATAATCTTTGAATAATTGGCTTCTTTTAACAACTTCGTAAATAATCTTGACCAAATCGATTCCCTCCTTCCAAATATTTATTTCTTCTACTGAAATGAATTTTGACATTAAATGTTGTTTACTTTAAACCTTCAAACTTTTTAAACGTTTCTAACGTTTATTCCATTCCCCAACTATAAACTTCTATCGGCCAATTATCTCCTTGAGCTTGAGGAAGTCCTTCAATCCTAAACTCCAATTTCATGTTTTTTTTCGCATACTGCTTGATTTCTTCCGGAAGGATACTTTCCCAATCTTCAACTATTAAAAGTCCCCTGGGATGCTTGGCTTTTTCTCTTAAAAACTGGTCTAAAGTGCCGTAAATCATTGTCCCGCCGGCGGCGGGATGAGGAAGAGGTTTGGCTACCCCCTTCATAAAACAAGCATCAACTTTTTTTTCCAGATACCATTTTTGAGCATCAATTAAATCATTGAAAACGACAATTTGAGAAAGATCAATAAATTTTTTTTCAAGGGTTGAAAATACCGATTTATAATCAGCAACTTGAACGTCACCGTAAAGATCGGCATTGGGGCTATAATAAATATTGGGTTTGCGGACTATTTTATAACCGCCGAGAAAAACCAGACTTGCGACTATCAAGCAGGCCAGCCAGCTTTTTTTCTGGAAAAGACCGTTGCCTACTTCGGCCCAAAACACTCCAAAATATACAAAAAAAATTCCGAATACAGGAAGAAGATAACGGATATTATGGCTGTAATGCCTGAAATTCCACAAGCCGATCGAAATAGCGGTATAAACAATAATTCCCAAGGTTAAATTTTTGTTTTTCCTGTAAGAAGCAATTATGCCAAATATCGAAGGAAGGATAATAAAAGCGTAATTGCGCCAAAACAATTCCCTTAGAAGGGTAGTATGGTTGTAAGGCAACAATTTTCCTCCTTGAAGAGTAAACAATGTTTTTATCAAATATAGAGGTTTGATTATAAATAAGGCGGCTCCGATCAAGATTAAAAAAGGGAAATATCTTTTTGGTTTAAGCAAAACTGCCGGGATTTTGGAATAGTATTTGATGAGAAGAAAAACAATATAGGGAATCCATGCCAAAACACCCAAGAGGTGAAAAAGAGTAGAAAGACAAGCGGTAACAATAACAGACAAATGAATAAGATAAACGTTTTTAGTCTTTTTCTCTTCTACCAAAAACAAAAGATAAAGAATAATTAGTATTAATGACTCAATTGCCGTATAAGGTTTGGCTTGAGTTGAGTTGGCTAAATTTAATTGAGAGAAAGCATACAAAAATGCCGCTAGTAAGCCTCCGCTTTTGTCGGAAAGTCTGGCGGCCAAAAGATAGGCAAACAAAATACCAATGGTACCAAAGATAACATATGGTAGTCGAGCGCTAAATTCGGAAGCCCCAAAAAGCTTAAAAGAAAATGTCGAGATAAGCAAAGCAAGCGGTTGGTAGTTAGCCCCTGGTAACTTAACCGCTTCGGCAATAGTTATCTTACCAGAAGACAAATCACGGGCAACACTAGAAATGTAAGCTTCATCGGCCCAAAAAGAGTGATTGTCTTTGATACCATAAAGACGGAAATAAAAGCCGAGAAAAAAGATAAAAGTCAACAATAAGTATATTAGCCAACGTTTCATCGAAAACATTATACTAAAATCAGAGCTTAATATGATTTTTGAGCCTTAAGTTTTGAAATTTTACGAAGCTTTGAAAAACGGCAACGACTAAAAAGACATAGCACCAGACAGCAGCTTTTTCTGCTGGTTGTTCTACTTGCAAAGCGATAAAAATTAAACACAGTAAAACAAGTAAGCCAGAAAGGGTAAATAAATGCTCTCCTTTCATTTTGTACTTCAAGCTGCTTATCGTCCAAAGCAATATTCCAATAAGAAGGAGAATATCAGAGCGATCCTTGATTAAAAAAGCATCAATAATAATGAGCAAGATTAGCATTTTCAGCAATGGTTTGTTGAATAATTTTATTTGTTCGGCAACCATTTTTTTTACCGCTGCTTTGGTTTCGGCAAAAAATGAGTATTGCCAAAGCAAATAAAAAAGGAGAGGCGATAAATAAAGCATTGAAAACCTCCAGAACTTGAGAGTTCCGATATTGTTTTTTAACTTGGATAAAGCAAAATTCAGGAATGCTTTTTTATCTCCCAACAGAGCGCTTTTAGGAAAATCATATTTAATAACAACCACCGGTTTTTGAGGGTTTAACAGGTCCAAAACATTGACATTATTTTGGAGTAACTCAAGCTCAAAGAGATAGAGTTTACCTTGGGAATTGTTGATAACAGGGAAACCAAAGGGATAGGGTTGAGAGTTGTAATACAAGGCCGATTTATGCTCGCTTTCATAGTCCCAGCGGTTATTACCTTGTTCTTTGATGCGAAAAATAAGACTACTTTCGTTAGCTTTTGACAGGTCAAAACGAACCATAACTATCCCCAAGTAATCGCTACTGGCCTTAAACTCCCCTACGGCTATTGCTTTATTTTTTCCGACAGAAAAAATATTTTTATCGAGATTTTGGGAAACAACACTGGGAGCAATATCGGACTTGATCATGTAATGGAACGTTGTCAACAACCAACAAAGGAGGAGAAAAACCAGAACATGTTTTTTTTTAAAGACAGTTTTTTTAATCCTCCTTCGCGAAATTCCACCGTGGTGTAAACCCGCAGGGTTTTCAATCATTTTTCGCTCCGGAGGGATTTCAGCTCCGAAGCGACTCAACCGATTCCCCGAACTTAAGCTTGTGAGAGCTTCAATAAAATTCATAAATTATTGACTTGCTGCTAACATTTGAATTATCTTTGATAAGCAATTATAATTCAACTATATTTTTATGAAAGTGATCATTCTTTGCGGCGGAGCCGGAACCAGGCTTAAGGAGGAAACCGAGTTTAAGCCCAAGCCTATGGTTTACATCGGCAACAAACCGATCTTATGGCATATCATGAAGATATATGCTTCTCAAGGTTTGAATGAATTTATCCTTGCTTTAGGTTATAAGGCTAACTACATCAAGGACTTCTTCCTTAATCAAAAAGCCTTTACTACCGATTTTACCTTAGATACTAGAAGTCATCAGGCTAAATATTATCTAGATGATAGAGAGGAAATTGACAATTTCAAGATTACATTTATAGATACCGGTTTAGAAACATTGCCTGGCGAAAGAATTCTTCGCTGCCGAAAGTATATCCCCAAACGAGACAAATATTTTATGGTTACTTATGGTGATGGGGTGGCCAACTTAAACATTCACGAGTTGATAAAATTCCATAAAGCGCAGAAAACGATCGGTACGATTACCGGTATCCACCCGAGATTTAAATTCGGAATGGTAGAAGTTGATGACAAAAGTTTGGTGACTTCATTTAATGAAAAACCAATCCGCGATGACTGGGTCAATGGTGGTTTTATGATTTTTGACAAAAGATTTTTTGATTATATCAAGCCTGGAGAAACAGAGCATCCGGCGTTGCAAAGATTGGCTAAGGATAAACAGCTGTCTTTGTACAAACATGAAGGGTTTTGGTTTTGTATGGATACCCACAAAGAAGTAGAAGAGCTAAACAAATTATGGGCTTCACCCAATCCGCCGTGGAAGATATGGAAATAAAGCTGAAAAACAAAAACATATTGGTAACAGGAGGCACGGGCTTTATAGGTTCACATTTGATTGAAGAGCTGATAAAAAACCAAGTCAATGTATATACTACTTTTCAGGAAGTAATACCCTATTCTTATTTCTTTTCCCAAAATCTTGACACAAAAACTGTGATGATTGATGCTGACGTTAGTGATTTTGACAAGATGTTTGATATAGTAACCAAATTTAAAATTGATTATGTTTTTCATTTAGCGGCCCAGTCTTTGGTTGAAGTCGCCTATCATAACCCAAAAAAAACTTTTTCTTCCAATATTTTAGGAACAATTAATATTTTAGAATGTGCTCGGCTTTATCCTAAGATAAAAGGAGTGATAATCGCCTCATCTGATAAAGCTTATGGTAAATTAAACGGCGGTCAATATAAAGAAAGCGATCCTCTTCGCGGAGATCATCCTTACGAAGTATCTAAATCCTGCGCTGATCTGATTGCTCATTCTTATTATAAAACGTATGGCTTGCCTGTTGTGACGACTCGATTCGGTAATGTTTATGGAGAAGGAGATCTTAATTTCTGCCGTTTAATCCCGGGCATAATGAGAGCTATCATCAGAGATGAAACGCTTGAGATAAGAAGCAATGGCAAATATGTTCGCGATTATCTATATGTCAAAGATGTTGTCAATGGCTATCTGTTAATCCTGAAAAATCTTGATAATGCAGTGGGAGAAGCATTTAATTTTGGGTCAAAAGACAATCTTTCGGTAATCGACTTAATAAGCTTGGTGGAGGATGTTTTAAATAAAAAAATCAAATACAAAATTCTCAATACGGCTAAAAATGAGATTCCATATCAATCATTAGATTTCTCAAAAATAAAAAATAGGCTGTCATGGAAGCCAAACCATTCAATCTCAAGGATCATTAAGTTGGTATATAAATGGTATCAACAATATTTTACTGAATTACAGAAATTTGCTTAAGTTAAAATTTAAATATCATCTATTATGAAAAAACAACTGAATAATGTTTTTGATAAAGATAAAAAAGAAGCAACCCCACTTTTTATCTTGGAAATAGCGAACAATCATATGGGCGACGTTGATCATGGACTAAAGATTATAAGAGACTTTCACCAAGTGATAAATAAATTTGCTTTTAATTTTGCCTTCAAATTCCAGTTTCGGGATATAGACACTTTTATTCACCCGGACTACAAAGATAAAAACGACTTGAAATATGTTAAACGATTTTCCCAAACTAAATTGACAGAAAAAGAGTTTAGAACTTTAAAAAAGGAAGTGGATAAATTTGGGTACATTAGTATATGTACGCCTTTTGACGAGAAATCGGTTGATCTAATCGAAAAAATGAACTTTGACATCATTAAAATCGGCAGTTGTTCTTTTACCGATTGGCCTCTTCTTGAAAGGATAGCTAAAACCAACAAACCTATTATTGCCTCAACCGGCGGAGCCGAGTTGGAAGATATCGATAAAGTAGTTGGTTTTTTCCAGCACAGGAATAAAAATTTAGCCATTCTTCATTGCGTCGGAGAGTATCCAACCCCTGAAGACAATCTGCAACTTAATCAGATAGATCTTCTTAAAGATAGGTATTCCGATATAGTAATCGGTTTTTCTACTCACGAGGAGCCGAGCAATTTTTTGCCTGTACAGATTGCTATTGCCAAAGGAGCAAGAATATTTGAGAGACACATCGCTATCGAAAACGAAAAGTATCCGATAAATGCTTACTCATCCACACCCAATCAAATTGAAAAATGGTTGCAAGCAGCCGACAGAGCTTTAAAGATTTGTGGCGTTAAAGATAAAAAAGCTTTACATAGTGAGAAAGAGATGGCGGATCTAAGGCAGTTTAAAAGAGGGGCTTATGCCAAAAAATTAATAAAAAAAGGAGAAAAGATAGACTTAACTAATGTTTTTTTTGCCTTTCCTAATATTGAGGATCAAATTCTTGCCAACGACATGTCAAAGTACACACATTTTTATGCAAAAAAAGACTTCAAGCCCAACGATCCAATAATAGGAACAAATATTATTAAAGTAGATACAAGAAAGAAAATATATTCGATCGTTAATACTGTAGGCAAACTGATTAAAGAAAGTAGAGTGACCGTACCCAATCAAGCTGATATGGAGATTTCCCACCATTACGGGATAGATAAGTTTGAGAAATACGGGTTAACAATGATTACCTGCGTTAACAGAGGAGGGTATTGCAAAAAACTTCTGATTATGCTTCCCGGGCAGAATCATCCGGTGCAGTATCATAAGAAGAAAGAAGAGACCTTTCATATTTTGCATGGAGATTTTACGGTCAAGCTTAACGGCAAAGTAAAACATTGCAAACCAGGCGATGTTTTGACGGTAAAACCGAAAGTTAAACACAGTTTCAGAACGAAAAACGGAGGGATTATGGAAGAAATATCCTCCACCCATTTTATTAACGATTCCTATTATGTTGATAAAAAAATAACCAACAACAAAAATAGAAAGACATTTGTTACTTATTGGAAAGACATCAAATGAGGAATATCAAAAAATTGAAGGTAAAAAACGATAAATTTAATG
>Ga0207433_10008106_pt1 | contig 17236 bp, 18 predicted proteins | sample YelNatPaOPGAMG01_FD_187559 | JGI IMG/M metagenome (GOLD analysis project Ga0207433, IMG submission 187559) | Hot spring thermophilic microbial communities from Obsidian Pool, Yellowstone National Park, USA - OP-RAMG-01 (SPAdes) (version 3) | ecosystem: Environmental > Aquatic > Thermal springs... | reverse complement strand
TTCTTCTAGTTCTCTTAGAACTTCGTGTTTTTGTTCTGGTTGTTGAATTTCTAATATAATCCATTCTAATTCTTTTGAGTATCTTTCTGGATTTCTATAAATATCTTGAAATTTTTCTCTTATTTTTTTGTTGTAATCCTCTCTAAAAGGGTTCCAAACTGCTTTTTTCCATTCTTCGTAAGATGGGAAAGAAGAGTTCTCTGTTTCTGAAATTTTTTGGTTTAGTTTTTGCTCTAATCTGTAAGTTCTGTTGCATCCAGGAGAATTTAGGAATGTTAAAGGTGTTAGTGTTAATGCCAAAATCCAATTAAAAAATTTTCTTCTTGGAGTTATTTTTTCAGGGTTTTTTTGGTGCATGGTTTTTAAAGGATTCTTGGATTTATAAATTTTGCTTTTTTAACTATTTTATAGTGACATAAAGGGGGGAATAAAAACGAATTTACAAGAAAAATCTTATTGATTTTAGAGAATCTTTTTATGGCTCTTTAAGTTAAAATGAGAATTAAATTGTTCTGATGATTTCTGCGGATTTAAAAGGCTATGAATAATTTTATCAGCTGTATTTGTTAGGAATACACAAGTTTTTTTAATTTATTCATAGCTGATATTTTTTTATCTTTCGTTTGATTAGCAGAGCCTAAAACATAAATTTTAATAGTTGAAAATATTTTTAAAGAAGTATTTTAAAATGTTGTTCAAAGCAGGTACTCCGGTTTATGCATACGAGGTTTCAAGAGAGGAAGGACAGCAAGTTCTCTATATAAATTTTATAGGTTCTCTGTATGTTCCGAATATAGCAGAAAATCCTGATGTTATGGCTAGAGTTATAGATTTGTTGACAGAACTTCCAAATATATCTAGGATAGTTTTTGTTCAGCACAGAAATTATAATTATGACTCTTCAGAGACTTTCATGCTACAGGAAATTGCAAATCTGTATGTTCATTTGGTTAAACAGGAAAAAATTTTGTCTCCTTTGAGATTATCCATAGCAAATTCTCCTTATTTGAGTCAGAGATATAATAATGTTAGTTATCTGTTGAGTCTTTTGAAAAGCGATGTTATAGGATGTTATTTTGAATTAAAAAGATTCATTAAAGAGGAAAAAGCAAATTTGGAAAATACTCCTGAAAATTTAAAACAGGATCAGTTAAATTATATAAGAGTTTTAGAAAAATTTTTTTCTTTGTTAAACAATCTTAAGATAATAAAAGAGGCTGAAAAATATTTTCAAGATTACTCTTTTGGTAGCAGGGATATCTATCACAAGTTTTTTAGAGCAGATATAATTCCTAATTTTACTTTTACTAGATTGGTTGCGAGTTTTCCTGAAGAAGCAGAGATATTTCAGCAGTACGAAATTGGAGAGGGTTATGATAAATCTGTTGTAACTATACTAAAAAGAAGGGACGAAACCAAGTACATATATCATCTAATGCCTCCTGAGTATTCTTTGGATGAAGAAAAACAAAGTTTGTTGAATTTGGCTAGGAATGTTTTAATCGAACATCAACCAAAAGCAGAAGAATTCACTGATCCAGAAAGAGTTAGACAAACTTTTTTTAATATATCGAGAGACCTAATTAGGGATCTTGCAGAAACTAAAAAATTAAGTATAGGTTATTCTGAATTGAACAAATTAGCTAGTATATTGGTAAGACATACTATAGGTTTTGGTTTAATAGAGATTCTGTTACAGGATAAAAACATCCAGGATATTGTTTTAAATGCTCCTATATCTTTGAATTATGTTTTTTTAAGGCATCAAGAATTCGACGAGTGTATAACTAATATTCTTCCAAGTAAAGAAGATGCGGATTCGTGGGCAGCTAAATTTAGGATGATTTCTGGAAGGCCTTTAGATGAAGCGAATCCTGTTTTGGATAGTGATCTTGTTTTAGGAAATATAAGGGCGAGAGTTGCGGTTGTTCAGCAACCTTTGTCTCCGTATGGTTTAGGTTATGCTTTAAGAAGACATAGAGAAGAGCCTTGGACTTTGCCTTTGTTTATTAAAAATAGAATGATAAATAGTTTTGCAGCAGGTCTTTTAAGTTTTTTGATAGATGGTAGCAGGACTATCTTGGTAGCTGGAACAAGAAGTTCTGGAAAAACTAGCATGCTCGGCGCTTTAATGTTGGAAATCATGCCAAAATATAGAATTATAGTTTTAGAAGATACTTTAGAACTTCCTGTTGATGCTCTTAGAAAATTAAATTACGATATATTAAGAATGAAAGTTAGAAGTAGTTTATTAAAAACTTCTACAGAGGTTAGTGCAGATGAGGGAATAAGAACCTCCCTTAGATTAGGAGATTCTGGATTAATAGTTGGAGAGGTTAGATCACAGGAAGCAATAGCACTTTACGAAGCTATGAGGGTCGGAGCATTGGCAAATGTTGTTGCAGGAACTATACATGGAGCGAATCCTTATGCTGTTTTTGATAGAGTTGTTAATGATTTACAAGTTCCTGTAACTAGTTTTAAAGCTACTGATTGTATTCTTGTAACTAATCCAATAAAAACTCCTGATGGGCTTAGGTCTTTGAAAAGAGTTATACAGTTAGCAGAAGTTAGAAAACATTGGACCAAAGATCCTGAAGAAGAAGGTGGTTTTGTTGATTTGCTTAAATACAATGTAGAAAAAGACGAGTTGGAACCTAGCGAGGATCTTATAAATGGAGATTCTGAGATAATAAAAGATGTTGCATCTACAGTAAGGGGTTGGGCTGGAAATTGGGATGCTGTTTATGATAACATACTTTTAAGAGCAGAGATAAAAAAAGAAATTGTCGAGGCTTCTATAAAATTTAATCTTCCAGAAATCTTAGAAGCTAGATTCAATTCTTTAAGTAACAACATGTTTCATCAAATTTCTAAAGAAGTTCAAGAAGAAATAGGTTTACCTTTAAAAGAAAGAGTTTTTCCTTTGTGGAAAGAATGGTTGATTCAGGAAATTAAAAAAATGGAAAGAAATAAATAAAGGTTTTGTTTAAAACATATGACAAAGAGGTAAGATGGATGTAGAAGAAGTTTTAAGAAAGTATTCTAGGAAAATCGAAGAAGAGATGAAATCTTCTGATGTGGTTAGGTTTGGTGATAGTGGAGTTTCTAAAGAGTACGCAAAATTTAAAACAGAATTCATGCCAGAACTTTCGAGATATGAAAAATATGCTAGAATTTTTGGAAATATAATTAAAGTTAATCTTGCTTCTAAAGACGAACAAAGGATTTCTAAACAGTTAGAAATAGCGCATTTAAATGTAACTCCTTCAGAGGCTTTTGGTTTGGCACTAATAAGTTTTTTGTTTTTGTTCTTTACAGGTATTTTTGTTGGATTGATTTTGTGGTTTTTCGGTTACGAGTTTCCTCTTCTATTAGTATCTTTTTTGATAATAGCTTCTTTTTTTGTTTTTTATTATTTTTATACTTTTCCTTCGAGGTTAGCAATAAAATGGAAATTAAAAGCAGGAAGCCAGATGGTTCCAGCTATTCTTTATACTGTTATTTATATGAAGCACACTAGCAATTTAGAGAGGGCTATTAGTTTTGTTTCGCAACATATAGATCCTCCTCTTGCTTTGGATTTAAAAAAAGTTATATGGGATGTAGAAACAGGGAGATATTCAAGTATAAAAGAAAGTTTAGATTATTATTTGGATTTTTGGAAAGAAAGCAATATGGAGTTTGTTGAGAGTTTCCATTTAATAGAAAGTAGTTTGTATGAACCTAGCGAAACCAGAAGGATACAAATTTTAGAAAGAGCTTTGAGAGTTATTCTCGATGGTGTTTATGAAAAAATGTTAAATTACACTCATTCTGTTAAAGCTCCTCTTACAAATCTTTATATGTTGGGTATTGTTCTTCCTACTTTAGGATTAGCTTTGTTGCCTCTTGCCTCAACTCTTTTAGGAGGCATGATAAGGCCCCTTCATGTTTTCATATTATTTAATATTTTAATTCCTTTTTTTGTTTTTTATTTAACTCTGCAAATAATGTTAAAAAGGCCTGGTGGTTATGGAGAAACTACTCTTTTAGAAAACAATCCGAACTATAATAAATATATATCAAAAAAACCTTATATTATTGCTCTTTTAGTTTGTTTGCCTCTTTTGATTATAGGATTGTTGCCTTTTATTTTTCAAATAAAATATTTTACAGATTTTTTTGGATTGAAAAGCGATTATTCTTTTTCTGAGTTAGGTTTGGATTTCTTAGGTAATGGCAATATTTTTTCTTTCCAAGATAACGATGGAGAAATAACTGGTCCTTTTGGTTTTGGTGCTTTAATCCTTAGTTTGTTTATTCCTCTTTCTGTTTCTTTATTTTTTTCATTATCCTATTTTTTGAAAACAAAAGACCTAATAAAATCTAGAGAAGAAACTGTTTTGTTGGAGAACGAATTCAATAGTAGTTTGTTTAGTTTGGGAAATAGATTGGGAGATGGTTTTCCTGCTGAGATAGCTTTTTCTAAAGTAGCAAATTCTGTAAAGGGTCAAAGAACAGAAGATTTCTTTAAAATAGTTAATACGAATATACAATCTATGGGAATGGGTATAGAAGAAGCTATTTTTAATCCAAAAAGAGGGGCATTGGTTTATTATCCTTCTAATCTAATAGCAACAAGTATGAGGATATTGGTAGAGAGTGTTAAAAAAGGATTGAATGTGGCTGCTGAGAGTTTAATGAGCATATCTGATTATGTAAGGAATATGCAAAAAATAAACGAAAGATTAAAAGATCTATTGGCAGATGTTGTTAGTGATATGAAGAGTAATATGACTTTTTTAGCTCCATTGTTAGCAGGAGTTGTTGTTGGTTTGAGTTCTATGATAACAGATATTTTGGGACAATTAAAAAACATGGCTGATTTTGGTGGAGGTGATGTTTCCATTGCTGGATTGGCTAATATAAATACAATAATTCAGTTGTTCGATATTCGTTACATGATTCCTCCTTATTTCATGCAAATATCAATAGGTATTTATATAATACAAGTTGTTTTTGTTTTAACATCAACCCTTGTAACTGTTGATTCTGGTGAAGATAAATTAAAACAAACTTATGAGACATCTAGAAATTTGTTAAGAGGGAGTTTGTTGTATTTGGTTATAGCTTTGTTGTCAATCATGGCTTTATCAACTTTGTCTAGAGTAGCTCTTGGAGGTCTTGTTTAAATAAAAAAGTTTATTAATTAAATAAAATTTTAAAATAAATGGGGTTTTTGATAAAAGGAAAAAGAGCTCTTGAATTAGAAATTTTAGGAAAATTGTTGATAGGGTTGGGTGTTCTAATAATAGTTGTTTTGGGTTATTTTATAATAAGTGGAAAATTGGTTGGTGTTTTAAGTTATTTAAAAAATATTTTTAGGTTTAGAAATTAAAATGAACAAAAAAGGTGGTGAAACTGCTTTGAACAAAATAGTTGTTTTAATTTTGGTTTTAATAGTGGTTGTTATTGTTTATATTTTTGTTGTGAATCCAAGGTTATGGGATTATATAAAAAATCTTCCGAGCTATGAAGGAGAAAAAAATGATTCTGTTATATCTGAATTTGGAGAGGATGAGTTGATTGCTTTGGGATGTGCAGAAGTTATAGGAAAAATTAATCAAAAGGATGTAGGAAAATTTGTCAAAATAATGGAGATTTATGTTGGAAAAGTTAAAACAAATCTTTATTGGATATATTCTATTAAGGAGGGAGTTGTGAATGAAGAGGTTATAAAAGAGGGGCAGATAAGGTTGAGAATTAATGATAAGCAAGAATTCAGTATTAGTGATATGGTCAAAGATCCTGTAGTAGGAAGGTTGGATCCTGTTAAAAACACAATAGAGATAGATCCTGATTTTTTGGATGAGAGTTCACAGAATTATTTAAGATATGAATTTAGTCCAAAAATTAATAAAAGATTCCCTACTCTGAATGAACTGAAACTGTTGCATGGTTCTAGAAGATTATACAACGGATTTTATTTGTGTAAATCAAAAGAGGAAATAGAAATATACAAGGAAGCTAGGAAGTGTGTAGAGAGTTGTTCTTTGTATAATGGAAATTGTAGAGATTCTGGTGGTTGTTATAGGGGAGAAGTTTCTTATGGAAATTTGGATTGTAGAGGAGAGTGTTGTGTTAAGGAGAGTGATCAAAAATTAAGAGATGATGATTTGGGTATAGATTTGTTTGGTTTTTTTAGTGTTGATGATGGAAAAAAATATTTGGGTGAAAACGATCTAGAAATAGAGGTTGTTCCAGGGAAGTTTTTGAGTTCTTTGATTAGCATAAACTATGGTGAAACAAAAAATAATAGTAAAAATTATTGTTATATAGTAAGGACTAACAAAGAAAGTTTATTAAAAGGTTACTCTGGAGAGAGCGATGGTTCGTCTGTTATAGATTCAGAAAGAAATATAAGGGGTTTTAATGTTCCATGGAATCCTAGTGATGAGAAAACATTCGAGGTTGTTGGATGGTCTAACAAAGATAATAAAAAAGTTTTTAAAAGAATAAGTGTAAAAGAAAAAGTTTCTGAATACATTGGAAGATTTGTTTCAGATAAAGATTTTTGGAATGCACTTTCTTCCATGAAAGATAAAGAAAGTTTTTATGTTTTTTTGAATAAAGGTTATTCTGTTGATTCTGAGCATTTTGCTAAAAATTTTTGGATTATCAAGGAAAATAACAGAGCTTATATTTGTGTTGAATGGGGAGCAAGAGGTGTAAAAAAAAGATGGTGGGAATTGGATTGCGGAATAAACAACCCTTTTAGAGTTAGTATATCTTTGGAAGATGTTGGATATAGCCTCTCAGAAACTCTTGGAAAATGTAAATGGAAAGATTCGGAATGTTATTATAAATAAAGATGTTAAAAATAGAAAAAAATGAAAAAAAGAGGTTTGTTTTTGGTGTCAGAAACTTTAAAGATAATAATAGCAGTTTTGTGTATAGCTCTTTTGATTTATTTGGCTTATAGTGTTTATGGTTTATTCACGAAAAAAACTGCGTTTGAACAAGCTAAAAGTAGTTTGAGATTATTGGAATTGAATGTAAAAGATATAGAAGAAGGTAAAAAAAACGAAAGCGAGATTCTCTTAGAATCACCTAATGGCTGGGCCATAAGTGCATGGCCTTATAAAGACGAGAGAAACATACTTTGTAAAAAAAAGTATTGTGTTTGTATATGTCCACAAAAAGGGATTTTTTCTGATTTGGAAGATTATATGCTCGAATGTTATAAGAATGGTATCTGTTTTGATAGTGATACAAAAATTGAAACATTAAACTTAGTTCAACCTTCCTCATGGTATCTTAAATTATGGAGGAACATAAGGCATATTTTTGGAGGCGATGAGAAAAATACTCCGATAGAAATAAATGGTTTGTTTAATGTAAAAATAGTTAAAGAAGAAGGAATAATCTTAATAAAAAGAGAAAAATAATTAAAATGAACAAAAGAGCTGATGAATTTAGTTTGGAGTTGATAATAAAAATATTTTTATGGATAATTGTGTTTGTAATATTGTTCGGAGGAGTTATTTTTTTGTTAAAATTTTTTTTTAGATTTTAAAAATGAAAAATAAGATGAATAAAAAAGGAATAGTGATAAGCACTTTAGTATCTTTGATTTTAATCATACTAGGTTTTGCTATATTACTTTTGTTTTTTTATCTGTTATATAGTGATTTTGGTTGGAAGGGGAGGGTTGATAAAGAGACATGTCATCAGTCTGTTATTTATAGAGGAAGTTTAACAAGTTTTGCGAATATTAAAGAGATAGTGCCTCTGAAATGTAAAACACAAAAAGTGTGCATAACTTCTGGTTTGCTTGGAGGTAAGTGTAAAGAGTTTGAAGGTTCGAAAGATGTTCTTAAAGTTAGGGTTAAAAATAAAGAACAAATTGAGCAGTATATAAGCAAAGAGATAGTTGATTGTTGGGAAACAATGGGAGAAGGAAAATTAAGTTTGTTTTCTAACTGGTTAGCAGAGAGTTATGGTTTTGGTAAGGTTTACCCTAGTTGTGTTATATGTGATAGGATTGCTTTTGATAAAGAAAATTTAAAAAAAGCTGGAATTGATCTGAACGAAGTTAATGTAATGAACTATATGCTAACACATGCTGTTCCAAACAAAAACATTAGTTATTATAGGTATTTGGTTGGAGAGGGGGGAAAGATTTCTGTTGATCCAAGACCGCAAAGTTTCGAGGTTTATAATATAGTTGGAGATGAAAGGAACGAGATTTCTGTTTCAGATGAAAAAATACCGGTTTCTACTTCAAATGATTTTATGTACTCTGCTGATAAAGAATTAGCAATATTGTTTATGCAAATTTCTGCTCCTAAAAGAAGCGAGGTAATAAAAAATACAGTAAAAACTTTAGGTTATGGTTATGGGGGTGCTTTTGTTTTTTCTCCAGTAAGTGTGTTAAAGTCTACATGGGCTGCTCTTAAAGCATGGCCTGTAACACTAGCGGTTCTTGTTATAGGAGGGATTTATCAACAAAACTCTATTTCAAAAAATATGGGGATCAGTGTTGGTTATTGTGGGGATGTGGCAGCTGAAGATGAGGCAAGGGAAGGTTGTAGTGTTGTTAGAACAACTGGTTATAATGCTGAAGAAATCTCTCAGTATTGTGCTGTTATAGAAAGCATTAGTTAATAATAAATATTGATTGATAAAATGAAAAAAAAATCTGAAACTTTAGTCTTGGAAAATATAATTTTTATAACTCTGAATATTCTTTTTTTTAGTGGCATGCTTTTTTTTGTTTATAGTTTGAAAGGAAAAAGTTTTGTTTATGAGCAAGTCTATTCTAAGCAAATAGCTCTAATGATAGATAATTCAAAAACAGATAGTGTTTATTTGTTAGATGTTAAAGATATTTTAGAAATAGCTAAAAAAAATAAAATTTCAGATAAGGAAATTTTTAATATAGATAACAAAAATAATATCGTGAAAATAAAATTAAACAAAAACAGCGCTTATGGATATAATTTCTTTTCTGATTATAATGTTAGTTCAGAGCTAAGAGGAAATTTTTTGTATTTAATTATAAACAAAAATGGTGGTTAAAACTGTAAGGCTGTAGTTAAAACTATAATAATTTAAAATGAGTTTAAGGATTTTTTGGAGAATGAATAAGAAAGCTGGTGAAAAACTATTATCCGCATGGTGGTTTTTTATTTTAGCAACTATAGGTTTAGGAATAACCTTAGGAGTTTCTATATATTATTCTTTTGATTTTAATACAAATCTGTTAGAATCAGAAATTTTAAACGAAAGGTTAGTTGATTGTTTAGTTGATAGTGGTTATATCAGAAGTGATTTTTTTCAAGATAACTTTGATATTTTTGGAAAATGCGATTTAAAAAAAGAAATTTTTGTTGGTACAAACAAATTTTATTTTAAGATAAGGGTTTATAACGAAAGTGGTATCAAAAAAGAAATTTTTTTTGGAGATTCTTCTTTTGAAGAAAATTGTAGAATTTCGTATGTTGTTAAAACAAAAGATTTTCCTAAATGCTCTGAAAAAATTTTGAATGTTTTACATAAAAATGAAAATCTAAAATTGTATGTTATGAGCGGTGTTAGACAAAATGGAAAAAAATATTCAGTTCTATAAATTCAAAAGAGGTCTTTTTAAGTTTAATAAGAAATCTCAAATAGGAACAACTATGACTTGGCTAGTCGCTTTTATTATAATCTTTTTTGTTATAGTTATTTTTTTAGTTTTTACTATAATTTTTGCAGGAAAAAAAGTAGTAAGTTTTGATAAAGATAAAGTTGAATTAGAGGATTTGAATATAGACTTGGAAAACCAGAACTCTTTGATATATTTTCTTAATCAAGAAATAAATTTTAAAGGGGAAAATAAAAAAATTAAAAAATTTGTTTCAGAGATCCCTTTTTTAGATGAAGAGTCAAAGAAAGATGCAAGTTCCTTAGTTAAAGAAAAATTAGAAAATTTTTTAGGTGATAAAGAAGAGAAGTGTTATATTTTTAAAGTTCAATATTATTTAATAAACAAAGATTATTTCGATGAAAAAAAATTTTATGAATTTAAAGTTTCAAATACATATTTAAAGAGTTTTAATAATATACCTTCTTTGGATTTGTTTTTTTCAAAAGATAATCAAGATTATAAAATAAAAACTTTTTTTTATTATGGGGTTTGCTAAAATGAAGAGTTTATTTAAAATGAAAAAATTCAGAGCAAGAAAAAGAGCGGATATTTCGGTTAGCCTATTGGTTATAATGACTTTTGTTTTAGTAGGAATAACTTTTTTTGTTTTTGTTAGTGATGAAAAGAAAATTTTAATTAAAATGCAAAATTCTAAACTTTTTGATGTAATATCGTACGAAGAAAACAAAATAAATTTTTACATAAACGAGGCTATTGAAAATTCCATTAATGTAAAAGATAAAAACAACTTTAAATTGGAGTTCATAGAGAATTTTAAAAACGAATTGAAAAAGTACGAGATTTATTCGGATTTTTCTGAATATTCTGGAAAAATAAGAGAGCAATTAACAGAGGATAATGTTCAGATTTTAAACAACACAATATCTATAGAATTTAAAGGAATAAAAATTTCAAAAAAATTAGGGAATAATTTCGTGAGTTATTCTTATAACAAAAAATTCGAGAAGAATTTGTAAAGTTTTAAATTCTCACTCAGAGATTTACATTAAGAAAAAGTTGATAGCAATCTCAAGATATCTTGTAAAATTATTATTTTTATAATTTTTTATCAATAAGCGTATCTATTTTGTTTGATTCTCATTTTTTATTTATATAGACTACTTATAAAAAGATTTTTAAATTCTTGGGTTTTATCAATTTTGTTTAGGTTATTCGATTTTGAAAGGAGGTGAAAAAATGAATAAAAAAGCAGCTGAAATGACCATTGGCACTATAATCATAATCATTTTAGCTCTAGTAGTTTTGGTTGTTTTGGTTTACGGTTTTTCTAGCGGTTGGGGTAGTCTTTGGCAGAAGATTATTGGTTATGGTGGAGCTAAGGTGAATGTTCAGGCAGTCGTAGATTCATGTAAAGTAGCGTGTACTGCATCGCAGGTTTATGATTATTGCGTAAGGGAAAGAGAAATTTATTTTAGGCAGGATCAAAAAACTCCAGAAAGAAAGAAGTGTTTTGAGCTGGAAGGAGCTGCGTATGGTTTAGATAAATGTGAAAGTATAACATGTCCTTCGCAGAACACTGGTGAACCTCAGCAGCCTCCTGGAGCACCTAGTTCAACTCCTGTAGCTTAATTGTTAATTACACAATTAAATTCTTTTTAATTTTTTAAAATGGAATACGGGTTTCCGGAGAGAAGGAAAACTAAAGGAGATAAAAGAGCGAAAGCTAGATTTAATGTATATAAAAAAGGAGGGAGTAAAAGATCTAAAAAATTTTTAGATAAGAGGTTTAGTTTTAAATAAAAATGATTTTAAATGAGGAGAATCTCTTTTTGATAATTTTGGCTTTCATTTGGATAATAGGTTCTGTTTTTCAAGATTTGAAAAGAAGAGAGGTAGATAATATTTGGAATTTCAGTTTGATTTTTTTTGCCTTGGGTTATAGGTTTGCAGTTTCTGTTTTTAATATGAATTATTGGTTTTTTATAAATGGTTTGTTAGGTTTTTTTGTTTTTTTGATTTTGGGAAATGTTTTTTATTATTCAAGAGTTTTTGCTGGAGGGGACGCTAAACTGCTGATCTCTTTAGGAGCAATCCTTCCTTTAAGTTACGACTGGATGATAAATCTTAAAATTTTTGGTTTGTTTGTTTTTTTAGTTTTGGGAGCTGGAGCATTTTATGTTTTGGTATGGTCTTTTTTCTTAGTTTTTTTAAATTTCGATAAATTCAAAAAAGAATTTAAAAAACAATTTCAGAATTATAAAATTATCAGTTCTGTTTTTTTTGTTTTTTTGTTGTTCGTTTTCTTGCTTTTGGTTTTGTTAGGAAAAACTGAATTTGCTTTAGCCAGTCTTGTTTTCATTTTTTTTCCTTTGCTATTTGTTTTTGCGAAATCTGTTGAAGAAAGTTGCATGGTAAAACTTTTATCTAAAGATAAAATAACAGAAGGAGATTGGTTGTACAAAGATATAGTTGTGAATGGTAGATTAATAAAAGCTAATTGGGAAGGCATTTCAAAAAAAGAGCTTAATTTAATAAAAAGATATTATAAGAAAAAAGTTTTAATAAAACAAGGGATTCCGTTTACTCCTGGTTTCTTTTTTGGATTCTTAATTCTTGTTGTTGTTTTGTGGAAATATTGGATTAGATTCTAAGGTATTCTGAAATTTATTTTTTGGATTTTTTCCTTAAAATCTTTTTTTGGTTTTTCTTTTTTGGTTATCTGGTTTCTTAATTTTTTTGTTAATTTTTTTTGGATATCTTCAAGTTCTTCTTTTTTAGCATTCGTTCTTTTTAGATTTAGATTTTTGTAAATTGGAATTATGTTTATTATAGAATGTCCTTGAATATTAGAGGTTTCTATTTTTATGTCCTCTGGTTTTAATTTCTTTTTTATTTTTTTTGTTATTTTCTGTGTTAAGTTCCAAAGAGTTTTTGGAATCTTTTCTATAGGAATATGATTAATCGGTATTATTAGTGTGTGTGCTTTTGACAAAGGGTTTATTTCAAGAATTGCTATAGAATCTTTGTTTTCTGAAATTTTGTAAACAGGAATTTTTCCTTTAGCAATCTCACAAAAAATGCAGGTTTCTGTAGGCTTTTTTTCTGCTATTTTGATGTTGTTCTTTTTTAGAAATTCTTCTAATTGTTCTTCGTTCAAATTTTTTATGTATTCTTTAATTACTTCTTTATCTTTTTGATTAGAATGTTCTAATTGCTCAAAAAGAATTTTTTTTATTTCTTGTGATTGTTCTGATGTAAGAACCATCCTTGAATGTGTTTTTTTTATCTTATAAATTTTTTGAGAGTATTTTCTTAAACAAAAAGGTTATAGAAGATTTGTAATCTATTTTTACTTTTTAAGTTTTGTTAATCTTGTGATGAATTTAAATATCTAGGATATAAAACGTGTCATAGCAATTGTTATTTAAACAATCTAATTATGTTTATTCTCGGTTAATAGAATTTTTTTAATACAACTCTATTTTGTAAGTCCTCTATTATTTTTGTTGTAGTTTTATAAATCTGTTGCTATATAAAATCAAAATATCCGAAAATCAAATTAGTGAACTCTTTGTAAATACCACTTAGTTTTTTAGTTCTCTTTTCATTTGTTCTGCAATAGCATTCAACTTTCTTAATTCTTTTTAAATTTTTCAGGTAAGCTTCTTAAAATTCTTTGATATAGGATTCTTTCAAATTTTTATAAAATTTTAACCAATCGCTCTTCTTATGTCTATTATTTCTGCGTTATTCACATCACGTATTTTGGTTAGTTCTTCTGTTATTAAATCTGGTGATAAAGATTCATCTAAGACTATAGTTATAATTAGTGCAGTTAACCCAAAAGCAATAGGCTCTTTTTCTACTTTTATATCATCTATAGGATTTTTTTTGATTTTTTCAAGAGCTTCTTTTTCTAATTTGTTTAGATCGGTATTTGGAGAATCCGGCATTAGTTTTATTTTTGTTAACATCTTTGCCATTTTAATACCTTTTTTAATTGTTATTTATCTTATTTAAATATATTTATTTTTTAGTGTGCGTTTTTAATATTTAACTTTTATAGGATTTGGAGTCGATCTAATTATTTGGATATTAAGAATATTAATAACTAAAATCTTGTTTTGTTCCAGAGAGTTTTTCTTTCTTCAGATTCTCTTCTAGCTCTTTCTTCTGATTTTTTTCTTTCTTTTTTTTCTCTTTCTTTTTCTATCCTTTCTATAAGTTTTTTGGTATTTCCTACAGCTTTTACTTCATAGAAATTAACTGTTTCTAAACCTTTTGAAGTTTTTAAATTTTGAATATTTTCTAGATCTGCTTCTACTAGGTTAGTATTAAAAACTATGGCTTCTAAAAAATCTATTAATTGCATATCGCAATTTCGAAAACTAGAATCTGTTAAATTGCTCCTAATAAATTTTGATTTTGAAAAGCATCCTCTATAAGATTCGAATTTATAAAAGTTAGACCCTTCACAATCACATTCTAATAAATAAAAAGGAAAAAAAGCATGTGCTCTTTCAAAATTAGATCCTCTAAAGTTACATTTATAATAAGAGCAACTAAAAAACGCACTTCTTTCGAAATTTGAATTTTGAAAAGAAGAGTTATCAATACTACAATATCTTAAAGTTGATTCTCTAGCTTCTAAATAAGGTAGACATAAATTTGAACCAGAAATACCTTCTATTATAGATCCGCTTAATCTTATTGGATTTTCTCTAAAATCTTCTTGATGTCCACTTAAATAATCTCTAAAAGCATTATAATTTTCTTTTTTATAGAGAGGAGAACGTGCTTTTATGTGTATTCCTGTTAAATCTCTTTCATTATTTAGTATTCTTCTTATAAATTCTTCTTCACTAATTTCTTTTATTTTCTTTACCACGATTTTTATAAGAAAATGGGGTTTATAAATCATGGTTCTTGATTTTAGGGATAATATTCAGAAGATTTTTATTTTTGTATTTATAGGTTTTTAAGTAAGAGTTTTTTAAAAGAGCTTTAAGCTCAAATTTATAAGGATATCTTTTTTAATAACAATTCTTATAAAGAGTTGTTTTTTATTTAATAAAAAAAGAAGATGGATGATAATTATTTGCAATTAATAGAATTCATATCAGAAAAGTCAGGAATTTCAAAAGAAGAAATAGAGAGAAGAGTTGAGGCTAAACAATTGAAACTTGCTGGTTTAATAAGCAAATCAGGTGCTGCACAAATAATTGCTGCTGAGCTTAATATAAGTTTTGAAAAACAAACAATAAAAATTTCTCAGATAGTCCCGGGTATGAGGAAAATAAATTTAATAGGAAAGATAATAAATTTGTTTCCAATTAGGAATTATAATAGAAATGGAAGGAGTGGAAGAATAGCTAGTTTTGTTTTAGCGGATGATACAAGTAATGTTAGAGTTGTTTTGTGGGATGAGAATCACATAGATCTAATTGTTAATGGAAAAATAAAAAATGGGGATGTTGTTGAGATAACTAATGCTTCTGTTAGAAATAACGAAGTTCATCTAACTTCATTCTCGGATATAAAAGTTTCTGAGAAAAATATAGATAATGTAGTAACTAAAAAAGTAATTAAAAAGAAAGATATAATCAATTTTTTTCAGAACGATCTTGTTTCTACAAGAGCTTTTATAGTTCAAATATTCGAGCCTAGATTTTTTGAAGTTTGTCCAGAATGTGGAAAAAAGGTTAGTGAATTAAAAGAGTGTTTAGAGCATGGAAGAGTAATACCAGAACAAAGAGCTATTCTAAATCTTGTAATAGATGATGGAACAGACTCTATAAGAGCAGTTATGTTTACAGAACAATTGGAGAAAATATTTGGAAATGAGATAAAAAATCCAGATATTTTTACATTAAAAAAAGAAGAGTTGCTTGGAAAAGAGGTTATAGTTTCAGGACAAGTAAGGAAGAATTCTGTTTTTAATAACAAAGAATTTGTAGTTTCAGATATAGAAGAGGTTGATGTTGATAAGTTAATAAAAGAGCTTGAAAGCAATATTTAGGTTTTTTGAAAGCAATATTAATTTTATTTTTGTATTTTTAACTTATGACAATTTTGAATTTTGTAAAAGAGAGATGGGCTATTGTAAGTACATGCACTTATATTTTCTATTTTTTATTTTACGATTATTAGATAAGCTCTTTTTCCTATAAATTTCTTAGGGCAATCAACTTTAGCACTGTTTCCGATTGGTGTCACTTTTTTTTCGATAAAGCCCAAGATTTTTTTATCTGTTAAAGTTAGATTCCCTCTTTTTAATTCTATCTTCCTCATAGGATAATCATGGATATCCTAATATAAAAATGTTTCTTTAGTTAAGGATGAACATAAATTATAAGTTAGTTCAATCAAAAGGGCTCAATCAAAACAAAACATTTATAAATACAAAGTTTCTTTAGTTAAGTATGAACATAAATTATAAGTTAGTTCAATCAAAAGGGCTCAATCAAAACAAAACATTTATAAATACAAAATTTGTAATAAAAATAATGTGTGTTATAAAAAAGAGGTAAGATGAAAGCAAAAGATTGGATTTTAATTGTTGGTATTGTTGTTATAGTTTCTGTCATTAGTTCAATTTTAACTCTTTCTTTTTCAAAAAAAATTACAGGTAGAGCAGGCGAAGCTTTAGATCGTCCTATTTCAACAGGAAATTATCTTTTTGCTCCGAATAATATTAGTATTATTGGGACAACTCCGAAATTGATACTTAAAACAATTAGTGGAGATGAAGGACAAGAAACTCATTTAGGCTCTATTATATTTAAAGATGTTAATAATAATGTTGTGTTGGAGATTAATGCAGATAAGATTAATGCAGATAGCATTCTTAGTGTGCCTGCTAGTGGTAATGCATATTTGTGTGTGGGCGGGAATGGTGTAGTTTATAGAAGTCTGGCTCCATGCACAGGAAAACAATGTATTCCAAATTGTGTTGGAAAAGAGTGCGGAGATGATGGTTGTGGTGGAAGTTGTGGAACATGCCCAGCTAGTTCAGCATGTGTTTTAGGAAGATGTGCTGCATCAACATCTTTCCATTGTGCAGATATAAATAGAGATTTGGTAATCAATGGAACGGAATTTAATAGAGTAGCAGCATACTGGAGAGCAGGAGGTTATCATGTAGAGCCAGAAGGTATGGATGGTTATGCTCCTGGTTATGGGAGTCATGATGGAGTTCCTCATTGTGCAGATCTAAATAGAGATTGGGTTATAGACTTTAATGAGTATAATAAAGTGTTGGAATTATGGAGAGCAGGCAGGTATGTTAGAAATCCAGATGGAAGCTTTTCACCTTTTGGTATTCAATTAAGAAATGTAGCAGCATATTATCCTTTAGATAACAATACTTGGGATTATTCAGGAAACAAAAATCATATTCAACCAGGCAGGGATTCTTCAAGATGGGCTGTTTTAACAGACGGTGTATTAAATAAAGGCTATGAATTCGATGGTGAAAACGATTGCGCTTATATTCCAAGAGCAAATAATTTAAGATATTTAACAAAAAGTAGTTTTTCATTTTCAGTTTGGGCAAAACCTGAAGGTTTATCAACAGATCCTTCTGTTTATTGGAAAACAATT
>Ga0207433_10008105_pt1 | contig 17237 bp, 11 predicted proteins | sample YelNatPaOPGAMG01_FD_187559 | JGI IMG/M metagenome (GOLD analysis project Ga0207433, IMG submission 187559) | Hot spring thermophilic microbial communities from Obsidian Pool, Yellowstone National Park, USA - OP-RAMG-01 (SPAdes) (version 3) | ecosystem: Environmental > Aquatic > Thermal springs... | reverse complement strand
TGTATTTGTCGGCGTAAAAGTATTTGTGTTTGTATTCGTATTTGTCGGTGTATTTGTATTTGTAAAAGTTGATGTATTTGTCGGCGTATTTGTCGGAGTCCATGTAGGTGGCGGCGTTCCTGTTGGCGTATTTGTATTTGTTGGTGTCACTGTTGGAGTATTGGTTCGCGTATTAGTTGGAGTGTTTGTATTTGTATCTGTTGGCGTATTAGTCCTTGTATTTGTTGGAGTGTTTGTAAATGTATCTGTTGGCGTATTTGTATTTGTAGGTGTATTGGTATTTGTATTTGTTGGCGTATTTGTCCTTGTATTTGTCGGCGTAAAAGTGTTTGTGTTTGTATTCGTATTTGTCGGTGTGTTTGTGTTCGTCGGTGTATTTGTATTTGTAAAAGTTAATGTATTTGTCGGCGTATTTGTTATTGTATTCGTCGGCGTATTCGTATTTGTTGGAGTATTAGTATTTGTTGGCGTATTCGTCCGCGTATTCGTTGGTGTGTTTGTTATCGTATTAGTTGGTGTATTTGTATTTGTTGGTGTATTTGTTCTGGTAAATGTAGGAGTAAATGTTCTTGTTACAGTTGGGGTATTTGTTGGTGTATTTGTTTCGCATATCATTAAAATTAATTCTGCCGTTGCCTGTTCCTCCACCAAATTAGCAGTGTTTCTAAGAACTTTTTTATCACAATTTATTTCAACCTGCAAGTTATACTGTGGTTGTCCTGTATCAGCAAGCCATGAAGGTGCACTAAAAAATTTCAAAAGTATGTACATATTTCCTGAAGTTGGAAAGCCGGTCGTGGGAACAATTGCCCGCCAAGATATAATATACCAGCCAAGATAGTCCGGTGCAGGAGGATTAAATACCCTTGATTGTGAGCCATAATTTGAAAAACCAGGTCCTGTTGGATTTGCTGGTTCATTATGAACAGTTGAAATAAATAACCAGTCATCTGGATTGTTGTTTGCCACATTTGCCCAATTTGTATCTGCTGAAAAAGCCCCTGCAATATATGTATATTCATTTGTTCCATCATGTCGCAAATCAATATAAAGAGTAAACTCTTGTCCTGGACATAAAAACCTTGGTTCAGTCCATACGTTTCTTATAAATTTTGCCCCAAAAATATTTACAACTATGAATACTGTGCATAAATTTATGAATAAAATCCTTTTCATAAAAGTCCCTGCCTTATTATGGACATGGTGGTAACTGAGTTGCGGTAAAATTAATTACAATACAACCATTTGCTCCAGAATTAAATGGCGTAAAACGCCACCAGTACAATTTCCCACCACTTACATTTATAGGTCCACCACTTGAAGAAGGAGTTCCGCCTGTAAAACTTATATTTGTTACATTTAAACAACTCGGTATTGTATCCCATATATCAACACTTGTAACCCCTGCACCTGAATTTTGATAGCAAATTTGCATCTGTCCAGCATTCCCAACGCATAAAGTTCCGGGATTAAATGATTTTGTAACAGAATAATTATAGCATTTGCTTAAAAGGTCATATATGTTTTTTAACATATTATCCGATACAGTATTTTTTAAAGTTGGTTCTGTATACATATTTGTTTCCCAACCAACCACCATTCTTCCATTTGTTTTAAGGTCTGCTGGTAAATAACCCATAACAACAGCACTCATTCCACCTGGGGCAGCAGGATCGCTGGATGCTCCCAAATCAGTTGTAACGAGTGGGCGCCCACTTCCAATCTGAGTTAAACTTATTCCGCCACAATAATTTGCATTCATATTTCCTGATAGAGTTGTAAAATCAGTACTAAAATTTTCGGGCGTTGAAGAAAATTGGTTTACAGTCCATGCCCCATTTCTCACATTTGCCCTACTCTGTCCTATTGGTGAATTTGCTACATAGTTAATAAACATCATAAGATTTGTATTTCTGCAGTAATAATCGTGATGTTCTCCCTGTAAATATAAATGCCCCCCATTATTTAAAAAATCTATAAACAAATCCCAGTCGGTCTGTCCAGCAGGCCCTATATAGGTTAAAACATCCTCCCAGATTGTTCCATCAAAAGCAAGATTGTTTCTCAAATCAAGAAATCTTAAATCCCAGACCTCACACCAGTTCCGTAAATTTGTAACTCCATACTGTGAAACAAGTTCATCATAAAATCCGTTTCTGTTACCGCAGGGAATTACCAGCTCATCAATTTGCGGTGCTGGTGTTATTGAAAGCAAAGCATTCTTTACGGCATCTTTCATCTGAGTACTGTATGTGGAGCAGGGATTTGCCCCATTCCCAACATATATAAGTAAAACTTTTTCTCCTGGATTAGGCGGTGTTAAGGTTGGATCATTATCAGCGTAAAAATAATAAGGATATAAAATTAATATTATTGATATTAAAAATACTATTTTTTGCCTCATACTTACCCACTCCATAAAATTATTTTTTTACAATCGCAATTTTTACTTTTTTCTTTTCAACATAGCCCTCTGAATTTTTTGCTTCAATAATACATACATAATTCCCATCACTAACCCTTGCCCCTGTAGAAGTCGTCATATCCCAGAAAACATATCCTGCCTGCAACAATCCTTCTATTTTCCTTATTAATTCTCCTGCTGTGTTGTAAATATATATTTTCACAGTTCCATTTCCATTATAATCCCAGGTAAACTTTAATTTATTTGTTAAAACTCCTGTGTATGGATTTGGATATGCCTTCACATTTGAAATAAATTGTTTTGTTTCATTTAAAATAAGAACTGTTTTTGAAGCAGCAACTGACATTCCATTGGCTGATTTTGCAATAACCTGTATTTCGTAAGTTCCTCCGGAAACCAGATTCCCCAAATCATTTTTCCCATCCCATATAATTGTATCTGATGGATTACTGCCATAAGTTAATTGAATTGCTGTTCGCTCTTTATCTATTGCTAAAACATCATCAACACTAAGCATAATTTTATCAGGTATATAATTCTTATTTTCCTTTATTGTTCTTACAAGTTCGCCAGCGCTGTTAAATATCCTTATCTCAACATATTGTTCAATATTCATAACAGATATACTTGTTATTTTTACATTTGTATGCCCGAACTCATCTTTTTCCTCAATTTTTATATAATAAACACCGTTGTTAACAAACTGCCCGTTATCATTTTTTGAATCCCAAATAAATGTAGTCCCTATATCCCCCATACTTGCAGGCGTATTTAATCCGGGAATAAATATCGCAAGATTTTTATCAGTAGTTATAATTGATACTTCCTGTCCATCTGCAAATAATTTTACTTCATCAATAACATCATCTGCTCTTGTAATCGCAAGTGTTCTAACAAGTTCCCCAGCTTCATTATATATTCCAATATTAATTATATACGGGAATGGCGGCAGGGTCATTGTTATTGTTGGGGTAGGTGTAATTGTTGGTGTATCAGTTGGAGTAAAAGTTTCTGTAAATGTTGCCGTATTAGTCGGGGTAAATGTTTGCGTATTTGTATTTGTAAATGTATTCGTATTTGTCGGCGTATTTGTATCGGTATTTGTAGGTGTGTTTGTTCTTGTATTTGTATTTGTAAAAGTATTTGTATTTGTAAATGTACTGGTTGGGGTATTCGTATTTGTTGGTGTATTGGTATCAGTTGGAGTATTTGTGTTTGTTCTCGTATTTGTATTTGTAAATGTATTTGTAAAAGTTGGTGTGTTCGTTGGCGATGGTAAATTTGTATTCGTATAAGTAGGTGTATTTGTTGGAGTATTGGTATTGGTATAGGTTGGTGTATTTGTTCTCGTATTTGTTGGGGTAAAAGTATTTGTATTCGTAAACGTATTAGTCGGTGTTGATGTATTTGTTGGAGTATTTGTATTTGTCCATGTGGGCGGTGGTGTACCTGTCGGTGTATCCGTACTTGTTGGTGTATTTGTTCGTGTATTTGTCGGTGTATTCGTATTCGTCGGTGTATTGGTATCTGTATTTGTAGGCGTATTTGTCCTTGTATTTGTCGGCGTAAAAGTACTAGTATTTGTATTCGTATTTGTTGGTGTATTTGTGTTTGTCGGTGTATTTGTATTTGTAAAAGTTGATGTATTTGTCGGCGTATTTGTTGGAGTCCATGTAGGTGGCAGCGTTCCTGTTGGCGTATTAGTATTTGTTGGTGTCACTGTTGGAGTATTGGTTCGCGTATTTGTTGGAGTGTTTGTATTTGTATCTGTTGGTGTATTAGTTCTTGTATTTGTTGGCGTGTTTGTAAATGTATCTGTTGGCGTATTTGTATTTGTAGGTGTATTGGTACTTGTATTTGTTGGCGTATTTGTCCTCGTATTCGTTGGTGTGTTTGTTGGTGTGTTTGTGATCGTATTTGTTGGTGTATTCGTTGGCGTATTTGTTCTCGTATTTGTAGGAGTATTTGAAGGTGTCAAGCAGTCCTCTATAACAAGTTTTACTGGTAAGCTTTGCTGATACCACAGGTTTGCCCTGTTATATGCATTTGTTTTATGACAGCTTACTTCAAATGCCTGCGCTAAAATTGCATCCTCGCCACTTCCCGCACTTCCACCTACTGTCCAAAAATTTTCACCTACCTTTATTATTATATATATTGTCATCCCTTCTGTAAATGCACTTGGAACCGTTGTCGTAAATGTATATGGTAAATATACTGTAACTTCTGATGGTGATGAGCAATACTTTGTTGCATCCCATGTATCAAATGGTGTTTTCACCGTAGGATGATTTGACCACAACCATAAATAATCATTTAAATCCCATATTGAATTTATTGAAAATACTCCTGCTGCATAAATCTGCCTGCCGAGTTCATGTCTTGCTTCAAATGTTATTGTTACATTTTGCCCAGGACATAAATATTCAGGTTTTATCGAAATATTTCTTATCTGTCCTCCCGCATATATTTCCTTGATAAACAATATTTCCATAATACATAAAATACAAATTAATATTTTTATTTTTCCTTTCTTATTTAACATTTCTTCATCCTTTACTCGCAATTTAAATTTTCTCCTCTTACAACAATATTTATACAGGCATTTGTTCCACTCGGAACTGTCCCTAAATTCCACCAGTAAAGTTTTCCATTTATTCCTGTCGGTGGCTGCGACGTGCTTATTATTCCCAGACAATTCGGTATAGTATCCCATAATGATACATTGGGTAAGTCCTTCCCTGTGTTACTATAACAAATAGTATAAGTCGCACTTTCACCAAGGCATATTTTTCCCGGATTTACTGTTTTGGTTATTGTAAATTTATAACACGTTGCTAAATAATCATAAATATTTTGAATATATTTTCCTTCATTATTTAAATCAAATCTTCCTGTTAATAAACAATTTGTCTCAAAATTAATAAAAATTTTCCCATTCCCAGTATTTAAATCTGTCGGTAAAAATGCAAGATCCATTGCTGATGTAATACTGTTTACTATTAATGTAGTCAAAGGTCTTCCTTTTCCTACCTGTGTTAATGGTATTGCCCCTGCATAATCTGTATTTAATACAACAGAAGAATTTAATATATTAAAATCTGATGAAAGATTTTCTGGAGCAGTTGCAAGATAATTATTTACATCTAACGTCCCATTATAATAATTTGGATACCCTATTACTGAACCGCTTATATCACTGAGAAATTGTATAACCGATTCATTTCTTCCAAAAAACCCCTGATTTTCACCCTGTATATACAAATGTCCACCATTTAACAAAAAATCTGTAAACAATGCAGCATCAGAATTTGGTCCGGGTAAAAATGGTGCTCCTGTTATTGTATCTTCCATTACCTGTCCACTTCCCTGATTTATATGGTCTCCCCTGAATCTTAAATCCCAGACCTCGCAGTAATTTTTTAAATTCTTACCGCCAAGATTATCATAAAATCCATTCCTGTCCCCATCTGGTATTACAACCTCATCAATAAGTACCGGGGGCACGGGTATTGCGTTTAAAGCGGCTTTAATGTTATTTACAAAATCCTGATTATTACCACCATCCCCAACGCAATAAATAAGCAGTATAGTTTCTCCAGGAACCGGAACCCCCGGTATTGTATCTCCAATAAGTGGGGAAATAAATATCAAAAATTCCATTACAAAAATTTTTAATTTTAAAAATTTTTTCATAAATCTTTTCTCCTGGAGAAATTTTTATAATCTATAAAATAATAATTTCATCAATACGGCTTTTAATATTATTTCCACTGCCATCCTCTATAACTATTACGTAATAATAAATACCACTCGCTAAATTTTTAAAATGTTTTGCTTCAATTATTTTTACATTTTCTCCCGATTGCATCTGTTTTTCTTCCACGCTTTCAAAAACAAGTCTGAATCCAGTAGTATATAACTTAAATTTAAATTTTGTTGCATTCTTGGTTATACCAAATTTAATTTTTAAATCGCAATTTTTATTTATTGGATTTGGATAAATAATAATTTTAATATCATCAATAAATTTTAAATCTGTTAAATAAGATTGCGTTTCAGTGGCTGTTGGAGTACTGGTTATTAAAGGAGTTGATGTAAAAGTAAATGTCAATGTTAAAGTATTAAATTGTGAATTCGTTGCTGTAAAAGTTATTTGTGGTATATTAGTATTTGAACTTGTTGGGGTATTTGAAGCAGTATTTGTTGGGGAATTGATGCAAGTATTTGTTGAAATTATAGTATTAGTATAAGAATTTGTTGATGTCCATTTAGGCGATGGCGTTCCTGTTGTATTAGTATTTGTTAGTGTTACTGTTGCAGTATTAGTTCTCGTATTCGTTGGGGTGTTTGTATCTGTTACTGTATTAGTCCTTGTATTCGTTAGCGTATTCGTTATTGTGTTAGTCGGGGTATTTGTTATTGTATTTGTAGATGTATTCGTATTTGTCAATGTATTCGTTATTGTATTTGTTGCTGAATTTGTTCCTGTATTTGTCCGCGTATTTGTTGGGGTATTCGTATTTGTCCATATAACCAGTGGTGTGCCTGTTAGTGTATCTGTGTTTGTTAGTGTATTTGTTCGCGTATTTGTTAGTGTCATTGTTGGAGTATTAGTTCTCATATTAGTTGGAGTATTTGTATCTATTGGTGTATTAGTCCTTGTATTTGTTAGCGTATTCGTTATTGTGTTAGTTGGGGTATTTGTTATTGTATTTGTAGATGTATTCGTTATTGTATTTGTTGCTGAATTTGTTCCTGTATTTGTCTGCGTATTTGTTGGCGTATTGGTTCTTGTATTTGTTGCCGTGTTTGTTGATGTACTGGTAAAACTAAAGGTGGGTGTATTTATCGGCGTACCCCCATATATGGCAATTCTATCTATATACCACATATTTCCAATTGAATTTGCATTTCCACCTGTATTATCGGATATAGCAAATTGAATTGCCTTTACATTCGCAAGGATTTCATTCAATGTTTTAGTATCCCCTTCTCCCCAACCCGGCTTTACAAAACTGTTCCATGGTATCTCAATATACGTCCAGTTACTCTGAACTGTGTAAAAATATCTCCAGTAAGAATAATCACTTATATTTGTTGATACTATTTGGATTAAAAAATCAACATTAGTTCCTATTCCTTTTGTTCCTTTCATATATAATTTTAATCCGGTTGTCCCATTTAAATTTTCAGATGTGCCCGCACTATTCAAATCTGTCCAAATTGAAATTGATGGCCATGAAGTTCCTACAACATTTCCAGACATTAAACCAGCATAATTTCCTTCTGCTTTATCAGATGTAATTGTTCTTGTCACTGAAGATGATGCACTTGCCCACTGGTTCCAAATTCCCCCTTGTAAATTTATATTAAATTCATTATCTTCAAAATTATCAATTATATTTTCAGTAATTGTTCCAGACATTGTTGGAGTTATAGTACTTGTATAAAAAGGGGTAAAAGTTAAAGTACTTGTAAAAGTTCGTGTTGGTGTAGGTGTAGAATAACCCTGACAGCTTTGAGTTTTTATTATTTGCCATAAATCAATTGCAGGATATATTTGAGATACTTCCCAAATTCCAATACCAGGCTGATTATTATTTTTAACATAAGCAATTTTATCTATGAATGCCTGTGTATTATTAACATACTGGGTCCCGTAATATGAATATCTTGCTTCTGCCTTTGTTGTATTGTAATCAATAAAAGTTCCGCCACTTATCACATCGCCATATCTGTATTGTCCTGGCAATGTATAAAATGGATTTGCAAGTATTATTTTGTTTCTTGGAAATCCTTTACTTACAATATAATTTGCATATCCATCTATTGAGCATTCATAAGTTTCATTCGTATCTGTTGTACAATTTTCGCCTGGATTCCTCAATGGTCCATTACCCCCGTGCCCTATATCATATCCACCCTGTATTAAATAATCACAGTAATTTGCAAGTTGCGCCCAATCAAAACCATTAGAATAGTATCCTGCTCCTGGAAAAAAGTTTACTTCAAGAGCATCCCCATTATATGCTTTAGCAGACGCCGGGTCCTTAAATTTATTAAAAAGTTGTTGCATAAGCAAAACATAATTTGTTCTATCCGTCGTTGTTGTCGGAAATTCCCAATCTATATCAACGCCATCGTATCCATTGTTTGCAACGAGATTATAAATATTATTTACAAACATTGTCCTATATGTAGAACTAACAGCACTTGAAAATCCAGCACTTCCCGAACCACCTCCCAGTGATACTATGCATTTTGTATTTGTTGAATGGGCTTTATTTATTAGAGTTGCTTTTCTTAAACTTGAAGAATCAATTGTCCCATTACTTTGCGGAATGGCAAATGCATCAAGTATATGTGTCAATGCATCCCAGTCAATAGAATCAAGTGTCCAACCAGAAGGCGCTGACCACGTTCCCAGATAACCATAAACACGGAAACAAGGTTTAGATGTAAGTAGATTTGTAAATATTACACTGTAGGTAAATGTAAAAATAAAGATTTTTAAAATTACTTTCATATCCATCTCCTACATTACCTTAAATTGGTTTACCGATAACTCAAAATTTTAAAAATAAAAAAAACCTTGCATAAACGCATAATAATTATAGCAAATAATTACTTTTTTGTCAAGTTAATTTTTACTTGAAACAATTTTATTAAAAAGAACGGTTTATCGGTAAATCATTTATTTAGACAATAACCAATTAAAAAAGTTTCGCTGTTTATTCAGGTATGAATTCAAATTTTTCTATTATAACTTCATATTCTTTTTCATCAGATGGTGGCTTACCATCAACAAGCCAAAAATTAATCATTGCCCGTTCTCCGCCAGTTGGTGGAACATCTTTACCCTTATATACCCATTTAGCTATTATATCTTTATTATTTTCCGGTTTTATTTTATGTCCATATAATGATTGAAATAAAATACTCTTTGCTGTCCATTTAAAAAAATGAGTTGTTTTGTCATTATCTAAAAAAATATTAAATCTAAAAATATTTTTCGGATAAATTGATGGCTGCATAACAAATTGCGAATTTGAAAAATTATCATTTCCCCATTTAGAAAATTCTATATCTATTTCCCTGTAATTAAATTCTGGGGCATTGTTATCCCATGTAAAAAGGCCAACAACCGTATTTTTATCAAATAAATCAAATCGACTTGACAGATAAAAAATATAAGTGCCATATCCTAAATTTTGCGAAAGAATCACAGCAGAGCAAAACCACTTTTCATTTCTTTTAACTATTTTAAGATGCAATCTCCCTTTTTCATCAATAAAAATATCAGATGGATGCGAAGAAAAATAATTTGGTCCTGGACCAATAGGAATTTTACTTGAACTGATTATCCACTTGTAACCAGAAAAATCTAAAACACCTCGTTGAAAAATTTTATAATAATAAGATGCTTTAAAAATTTTTTCCGGTAATTCTTTTTCTCCATCAAGCAAGGGTGGTTTATAATCTTTTGCAATAACAAAAATTGCAATTTTTGTCGCATATTCATCACCGCTATCAGTTGTTATATCGCACTCAAAACTTCCATCAGGATTTATATCTGTTGTAGAAGGATACCAGTATGGTTTATTAAACCAGCCATTCTTATAAATATATATTGCAATCCTGTGATTTGGAAATCTTGTTTTTATAATTTTTCCTTTTAATTTCCCTTTTAAACCAAAATCTGGCATCTCATCTAATATTAAATTATCTAAATTTTGTGGATAAATATTTTCTTTATATATGTACTCTAAATTACAACAAGAAAAAAGTATAATAAAAAACAAAATTATATATTTTATCCTCATTTTTATTTTAATTTCCTTTTTATTACTTCTAATAATTGTTGTTTATTATTTATTCTATCCTGTCCAAGTGCCCAAATAATAACCCCGGATAAATTATTTTTTATAACATATTCACACTTTTTATTTATTGACATTTCATCATCATAAAAAATTATACTTTTTTTAAGTTTATTATATTTATAAGGAACCTGTCTCTTTATATCCCAAAAATATACCCACTCTTTGTTAGAATAATTTAAAATAATATCTCGAAAAATTATTGCATTTTCGTTTTTTGATGGAGTATTTTTATCATAAGGAAATTTAACATTTGAAAATTTTCTTCCATAAAAGGGCAAACCCGCAAGCAATTTGCTTTTCTCCATTTTCTTATTAATTAACCAGTATTTAATTGTCCATTCAAAATAATCCTTACTTTTTCCATTATTTCCATAAAATAAAGGCGAATTATGACCCGCAATTAATGAATAATTTGTATAATAATCATATGTCATAATATGAAATTTATCTATGTATTTCTGCATATTTTTAATATCAAACCATTTACCATAATGTTCAATAGGCGGGCAAGCAATACTTAAATAATAGTTTTCCCCAAATTTATTTTTACCAATTTTATCAAGTGCAATTCTGAATTCTTTAACAAATCTTATGTATTTTATTGAATCGATTTTTGATTCAGGATACTCCCAATCAATATCAATTCCATCAATTAGATTTTTACAAATAAAATCCATAATTTTTTTAATAAAATTACTCCTGTTAAATTTATTTTTTATTATTTGCTTTAAATGAAATGTTTCTCTTTTATTTCCGCCACCTATAGAAATTAAAATCCTAACATTTTTTTCAAGCGATACTTTAATTATTTTCTTTATACATTGTTCAATTTCATAAAAATTATTTTTTGATGGTAAATAAAAAGCAATTGAAATATGAGTTATTGATGTAAAATCTATTTTATCACAAGGTAATAAGTTTTCTGCAGCCCAGATCGGATAATAACCTACGATAATTTTGTTTTTGTTATGAGAAAGCATAAAGACCTTTTTTAAATTTATGCGGATTCTCTTATAATTAATTCAGGCATAAAAATAATATTTTTCTCGCCATGAATTTTTCCTTCAATAGCATCTACAGCAACATCAAAAGCTACTTCTCCCATTTTCTCTATTGGTTGCTGAACAGTTGTTAACTTAGGACTGACAATTTCTGCTTCCCAGATATTATCATAACCTAAAACTGCAATATCATCTGGAATTTTTATCCCCTTTTTCTTGGCTTCTTGAATAACTCCAATAGCAACAATATCACCACCTGCACAGAAAATGGCATCTATGTTTTTATCCTTTTCTAACAAATAATTTAATCCATCCTTACCTTCATTTAAATTATGATAGTGAATTTGCAAAATCTTTTTATCATCATATTCAATATTATTTATTTTTAACGCATCTATATAACCTTTTATTCTTTCCCCGGGAACTTCGCTTCCAATTTCTTCATCCTGAATTGATGGAATCTTTTCACCGGTTATCAATGCAATATTTTTTCTCCCCTTTTTAATTAGATAATTTACTGCTTCATAAGAACCAGTATAATTATCAACTTTAATTGAGTGAGCCCCATGCATGGAATTTTCAATAAGTATGACCGGAACATTCTTTTTTTTATATTCTTCTAACATTTTTTCATCGGGCTTTAATGAAAGCATAACCAAAGCATTAGTATTTCTTCCGTATAGTATTTTTAAAAGTAATTCTTTTTTTACAATTTCAACACTTCGTGTTGAATACTGTTCTATATTATAAACATATTTATTTAATGCATACGCTCTATTCTCAAAACCTGCCATTACAGTAGAAATGAATGGTGCAGCAAGACGCGGACTAACAAATGCAATTGTATCTCTTTTATTAGTTGCTAAAATTTTTGCTGATTCATTAGGATAGTAATTCATTTCATCTATAATCTTTAATATCCTTTCTCTTGTTTCTTTAGAAATTCTCCCTGTATTATTTAGTACATGCGAAACCGTTGTATGAGACACACCTGCTTTTTTTGCTACATCTCTTATTGTATAAGCCATTTTTTTTCACCTCTCGCTTTATCGGTAAATCTATTTATTGTTACATAAAAATATAAAATTTCAAGTTTTTTATTGCAATATTGCAACTTTACAAAATGTTTCTTTTGTAATATTACCATAAATATCAATACCTTCAAATAAAAACAAGTAAATCCCTGATGCCACACAATAATTTTCATCTGTTGCAAGGTCTAAGTAAAATTTATTTTTTTCACTATTAATCTGTTTAATCATTTCTCCATAAATATTAAAAATTTTTAAATTTACTTTTTATATCCTTTTTTATCAAATTCTATCAATAACTTTTTTTTCTTTTTAGCTGGGTTTGGAACAATTTTAATATTTTTTAATATAAAAATTTGGGGTTTCATCAAAAACAACTGGTGTAGGAACCTGCGTCTGCGTAGGCGTTGGCAATAAATTTATCGGAATAAATTCAAACTTATTTATTATAATTTCTGCATCTTTTATATTAGAAGATGGGTTTCCACCCATAAGCCAGAAATTAATATCAACTTTTTCCAATCCAGGCGGTGGATTATCTATGCCTGTATAAACCCAATAATTTATAATATCATATTGAGAATCAGGATTTGCCTTGTGCCCATAAATACTTGTAAAAGTTATTATATCCTTTTCCCATCTAAATTTATGTGTACTTTTTATATCCGACAATATTGTATTAAATCTATAAATATTTTCTGACTTTATATAGGGTTGAACTACATACTGACTATTTAGATTATTCTCAATACCCCATTTTGAAAATTCGATATCTATTTCTCTATAATTATATTCTGGCGCATAATTATCCCATGTAAAAAGTCCTAAAATAATATTTTTATCAAGTAAATCCAATTTACCTTCTATATAAAAAATATATTCTCCATAACCAAGAGAAACATGATTATATACTTCTGTGCAATACCATTTATCATTTTTATAAACAATTTTTAAGTGTAATTTCCCTGCTCCATCTACCCAAACATCTTCTAATGCATCAGAAAAATAATTTGGTCCGGGTCTAACTTTGGAATTTAATGAATTTTTCACTTCCCAGTTATAACCTGAAAAAACTATAGTCCTTCCAAAAACAATAAAATCAAAAAGAAAATTTATATAAATTAATAAAATTAAAAATTTTCTCATTTGTTATCTATTTAACCTGTTATTTGTTTATTATAAATAATTTTCCTTTATAAATGTTATTAGAAGGTGTCTTTATTAACCAGTAATATATCCCTGGTGATGCATTGTATCCATATCTATTTTTTCCATCCCAATAAACAGTTAAATCCTGCGCGTCAAGAGCTATTACAATTTCTCCTGATACTGTATAAATCTGTATTAAAGAACCAGGAATTAAATTATCTATTTTTAATTTCCTATCAACTGCAGTTTTTGGATTAAATGGATTTGGATAAATTACTGGTAAATCTGCAGGATAATAAGAAATATTTGATATTATAGGTGGATGCCTTTGGGGTGATATATATAAGGCATCATTATAATCACACATAACTTTATTTGATAATGGAATATCTTTTGGTATATTGAGTAATTCAACTTCAAATTCAAGCAAAATTGCTGGGCCACCATAACACACAGGAGTTGTTATAATTGATAAGTCCCAGTAAATATAATTTCCCGTAACTATTGGTGTTGGTCCAGTTATACTCTTTGAATATTTTGTATAATCAGGTAAAGTATCCCAGACAGCAAGATTATTTGCACAGCCGTTGTCATTATTTTCTATAAATATTGTATATTTTATTTTATTTCCTGGCTTTGGTTCTTCACCTGTTGCTTTTTTTTTAATTTTTAATAAAGAAGGGGATGGCTGAAATGTTGGAGTTTCTGTTGCTGTTAAGGTTACAGTTGATGTATTTGTAAAAGTTGAAGTTAAGGTAAAGGTAAAAGAGCTTGTTGATGTTGATGTGTATGTCTTCGTATTTGTTGCGGTACCTGTAAAAGATGGGGTCCCTGTATTAGTTAGTGTTGATGTATAAGTTCTTGTATTTGTCTCAGTATATGTTGGTGTTACAGTAAAGGTATTTGTTATAGTATATGTAAATGTACTGGTAAATGTATCTGTGTTTGTTGGTGTATTTGTATTCGTCCAAGTAGGGGGTGGTGTTCCTGTAACAGTATTTGTAAATGTCAGGGTCATGGTTAATGTATTGGTAAAGGTATTTGATGCAGTATTTGTAGCGGTAAATGTAAAAGTGTTTGTATTGGTTGCAGTATTTGTTATTGTTGATGATGAAGTGGGAGTAAATGTCAATGTGCTTGTTGATGTGCTAGTGCCTGTATCTGTCGCTGTTGAAGTATTTGTTCTTGTATTAGTCGGTGAATTGGTCGAAGAATTTGTTGGTGTTAAAATTGATGTGTTTGTTGGCGTATTTGTACTTGTATTGGTAGGTGTATTTGTCGGCGTTGGCGTGGGTGTATCCATAGGTATGACAAGAAAATCCTGTATATTCCTTGCTAAGTGCCCGTTTATATAATTTGGACAGCAATATGACATAGGATCCTGGAATGCTTGATAATCAAACCAAATAAATAATTTTCCATTATTATATGGCGCTTTTAAATCACTCTGTTTAAATGCAACTCCAACTGCTCCAATTTCTGAAACCCCTGCTGCAATAAAATCCGCAGGATGATCTGTCCTTGCCACTGAATGTCCTGTTGCAAGTTCTGTAAGGCGCACTGCTCCCGGATATTGTGTAAATATTCTACCTGTCCCGTTTCCGCATCCAGGTGTTGGTGCCATTAGGTTGTTATAATCATTCCCAAAATCCTCTGCTCCTGCCGCTCCAGTTGCATCAAGCGATGAACAGCAGCCAACAGGGGGGCCCGGTGTGTTATCTGTTCCAATTCCTGATGCTGCAAATGTGCCACTTGCAATTACGCTATTTACAAACTGAATTACACCATTATTTCTTCCGGGAAACCCTTCATTTTCGCCAAGTAAAAAAACACTGCCACCCTGCGCCATAAAATTCCTCAGCTGGTCTTGCTGGGCTGATGTCAAAGATGTTATTCCATCACTGCAAGGGTCAACCTTACACGGTTCATTATTAAATCTTAAATCCCACACCTGATCATAATTTGCTTTATCAGGTGGTGTTGCAGGCCATCCTTCTGATATCGTTACTAAATTATCTGGTCCATCATGCTGCCCATTGCTTAAACTGTTGCAAACAGTCCACGCTTTATTATCAATTTCATTAATTGCAGCACTCATTGGGTACTGACTTCGTATTACAAGAATTCTTACTGGTGATGGTGGTCCAGGTATTGTATCGGCAAAGGATAAAGAAAAAACTATTATTACGCTGAATAAAGTTAAAATTTTTTTTGTATATAAATTCATAAATTTGTCCTTTTTGATTTATCGGTAAACCATTATAATTATACATATCTTTTTGTTAAATGTCAAGTATTATTTTCACGAGTTTCTACACCTAAAAATGTAAAAAAGCCAATAAAAATTGAGTTAAGTATAAATATATAATAAATTAAATTAACTATAAAAAAATAAAAATTTACTATTGACATTTTGTAATTTTTTTGTTAAAATAACACTTAAAAACGTGTTAATTATTTTGTCAAGAAAGGAGGTGATATATATGTTAAAAGAAAAATTGCCAGATATTTCTAAAGTAATAAGAGGAACGCTATTAAAAAGGTATTTTAAATGCAAGGATAAAAGTTGTGAATGCCAAAGAGGTAAAAAGATACACGGACCCAACTATTACATAACTTTTTCAACCGATAAGTATTCTAAGCACGTATATGTGCCTAAAGACCAAGTAGAAAAAGTAAAAGAATATATAAGAAATTACAACAAAATTTGGGAATATTTGAAAAAGGCATCAATGAGAAATATAAAAGAAATGAAAAGAAGGAATTTAAAATAAATGAAGGAGGAAAAATAATGATAAGTAAAAAAAACTTTATAAAATAAAAAAAATAATCCGAAAGGTAAAAGGTATAAAAGAAGAAATAAAGAGATATATAAATAAATTTAATGGGATAGGTAGAACAATATATAGATATAGATTAGTATTAACCATAGTAACAGGGTTATTAATGGCAGGAGATACAAAGTTAACAAGTATAGCGAGAAGGAAGAAAATGATGAAAGAAGAGATAAAGAACGAAGTTAAAAGCATAAGCAGGAGCATAAATAACAGTACAGAGGAAGAATTAGAAGAGATGGAAAATAAATATTTAATGAGGGCGGAAAAGATAATAAAAGAGCTAAGAGGGGAAGTATTGGTGATAACAGATTTTAGTGATATAAATAAGGATCGAGGGAAAAAGTTTGAAAACATAGATGAGGTGTATGATGGATCAACAGGGAAAAAAATAAGCAAAGGATATTGGGTTCTAACAATAATAGTATATTATGAAAAAAAAGATATATATATACCATTAATAAATGAAGTATTCTCATTAAGTAATGGGGAGACAAGCATGAAAACGATATTGTATAAGAAATTAAAGAAAGTAATAGGGGTAGTAGGAAAGAAAGGAGTGTATGTATTTGACAGAGGGTTTGATGATAGAAAATTAATAGAATATATGACAGAAGAAGGATTAAAATTTATAATAGGAGGATATCGAGATCGGATAATAGAGATAAAAGGGATGCAATATAAGTTAAAGGAATATGTAAGTAATATGTTAAAGGAAAAAAGAGGAATAATTTATTACATAAAAAGTGAAAGAGTAGAAGGGAAAATACGATTAAAATTAAAAATAAGATATGAAAGAGTGAAGATAAAAGGGATGAAGGAAGAAATAAATTTGATAAGTAGTTACGATGAAATAAGGGGGACAGAAAGATATTTTTATACAAATATAGATATAAAAACAGAAATAGGGG
>Ga0207433_10008103_pt1 | contig 17240 bp, 18 predicted proteins | sample YelNatPaOPGAMG01_FD_187559 | JGI IMG/M metagenome (GOLD analysis project Ga0207433, IMG submission 187559) | Hot spring thermophilic microbial communities from Obsidian Pool, Yellowstone National Park, USA - OP-RAMG-01 (SPAdes) (version 3) | ecosystem: Environmental > Aquatic > Thermal springs... | reverse complement strand
GATTCTGCAACAACTCGTTCTCAACAATCACCAGTACTGAGCCGCTCTGGTGCTCGCCTTTTCGTTCGTGGGGGCCAGCGAAATGGCGCGATTGGGTCCACGGGCGGGCTCGAGGCAGCAAAGTTGACGATACGGCATTTGCGGCATAGGAGAGAAATACTCAAGCGTAAAGCCGAGCTTCATGCCACCGTCGAAACAGTATGCCTGAATGCCACGGAGGAAACGCATGATTTCTACGGCAAACACGTCCTCGCAACCCGCCAAGTAAAAGGACACGGGAAAAGAGAGCGAGGAGAAATATCGGGAAAAAGTAGGGAAACATCTCTCCGAAAATACGAGAAGTAGTGAGAGGAAGGAAAAATGTCGGAGCGGAAACCTTGGTCTGAAACGATTGCCAGGCACTTTATAATTTATCTACGGGGAGAATTTTCCAGAAAATGAGATTCAGGACTCTAATTGGTATCGCGTAGCTTCTCTCGCCCAACGGTGTCGCGTCAAAAATGCGATTGTCGGAGCTCCTGATGCACCCTGCCAGCGACTGGAATTTCCCTTGGAATTTTCCGGCCTAAACCTCGAACGAGAACTGATGCTCGGGACAGAAGGTACAAAACGACCTGCACATAGGATCAGAGATATGCAGACGCGCTTCGCTGGATACCTTGAAGAGACGGATATGAAAAGAGTCTTCAGCTTCGGTTCCGAAGCGCCCCAACCCAACCTCATAAACCATATGCGGGTCAGTGGAGAGTGCTTTATGAGACGAACCACGTACCCGTTGCAGCCCCGTCTCAGCGCCCCGGAAGAGTGAGACCGCTGGAAGGGATTCCGCGCTTTTGGATAGCATATGCGCGCCCAAATGTGACTAGTGGACGATTTTCAACTGGTATGCGCGCGATCGGACTAGGATCGTCATCGATTCTGGCTGTGTCTGGACAGGAGGCGTACATTCGCCAAGTTCTTCAACAACTCTGAAAGGGAAATAGCTAATTTGTCGTGTCGTTCGCTGTTAGCCTACTGCGCTGGTTTTGCTGTGGCACGCAAAGGCTGCACTCGTGCTCCTTAAAAGAGCGCGTTCAGTTCCTGGAAGAATCGAGCGTGCAGGATTCCCGTCGATGCGTCTAGGACGACATACACGCAGCACGTCCACGAGCACACGGTAAAACCTGTAGAGAAGAAGAGAATGGAGAAGAACAGAATGCACGAGATGGTGCACCGTGCGGTGACTGAACTCTGGAAGGCGAGGCAATCGAACACAACAGGGCGTGACACAGTGTCATTCCAGCAGCGACAATATGCACGCAAGCACTTTTTGCACCGAAACTTGACCGTCTCAGCAATACTGGGAAATACTTCGTGCACCTGGGGCGTTCGGCCGTTCTGTCTTTATGCGAATATTTCAGGGAATCGTTCAGTATTTGATGCGCATATTGCGCTGAATTACAGAGGGCTTTCGATGGGGAAGTCTTCGCCCCGGAGAGTGGGTATTGGATACTCGCCTGGAACAAGCCATTGGTACAACACCGTTCAGCAGTTCACCAAATCCCGACCTCCGCGTTTACAAATGGAACGATTTTCCTGGCCAACGGTCAATAGTAATGGCGATTCATGGCTGGAATCTGCTGCTGCGTATGTCTCGTATGCATTCCTGTGCAGCGAGCATAACGTTGGACCACACCCTCGCGGACACTGTGCACTGGACATATCATCAACACGAATGCTCAGATACTGTATGCAGCAGGCTTTACACTACCACATCATGCGCTCTCGCTGATATACGAAGCGTTCTACGATACTCGCAAACCGATGAAAGTTTTCGCCGACGGACCTCGTTCCGTAGCCGAGGCCCTCGAACGGCCGCAGCGTAATCCGGCCCCAGCTGCGGTGCGAGTCGCTCAGCGGCTGCGTCTATAGCCGTCGGCACAGACTGCTCTTGCTGGGACAGAACTTGTGGGTATTTCTGGTGGAGCTGCTGTGAGAGCACGTGCATTGTCCTAGTTTCTGATCGAAGGCATAGGATTCACTGACTCGGGCCGGTGCCGCCGTGCGTTACGAGCCTTTTGTGACGTTGCACAACCTTTTTGAGTCGCCCGTACGTTGCCGCTGCGACGTTACCACCAGCCACGCAACTGTACGCCGTTCGGCACCCATTCAAAGGAAAGTGGTTCAACTAACTTGGCTAAAATGGTGCAGCATAGTGTCCGGGACTCGCTCATGGGCTCGTCCAGCTCTCGCGCTACGCTGCTTGAGGCAAAAGTACAACAAGAAACTCGCGGGGTGCGTTTCCTCGCTTGGTCATTCATCACTGGCCCGACGTGCCGCCGCTCTCGCCAACAGCGGGCAGCAGTGACAGGCGCCCACGCGCCGCTGTCCTTCTGGCAGGTTTCCTCTCGCCCAACTACGACCGTCTGCCCCAAGAGGCATGAGGTAGCTCTAAGGCAACGCAAGCCGCGACGGCTGCGGAAGCTTCCTGTCGGCGGTCACTACAGTCTCTGTAAGATGCAGCTCGATGGGAACAGGCCGTCTCAAACGCGTCGGCTGCAAGTCTCTACAGCTGTTGGTGCGTTGGCAGCGAGCGCGGGCTCCGACGGGTTGTCCGCTCCGCCCTGGCCTCCGCTCACCGGCCTCGCGCATGATATCGCTAAAAGAGCGCCACACTTTTGGGGCGACTGGAGCGATGGACTGTGTCTCAAGTCATTGGCAGCGATTCTCTTCCTTTACTTTGCGTGCCTTGCCCCGATTGTTGCTTTCGGGGGCATTACGGCGCAGATTACGAACGGCGCTATTGGCGTCGTTGAGTTCCTCGTGTCTGGGTCGATCTGTGGCATGATATACCATACGCTGGCGGGGCAGCCTCTTACGATTGTTGGTCCAACCGGCTTGACCCTTGCCTTTACTGCATCATTGTACAAGGTGTGTGCGTCTGCAGGTCTCCCGTTCCTGCCAACATATGCATGGGTGGGAATCTGGACGGCGTTCTTTCTGTTTCTACTTGCGATTTTCAACGCGAGCTCTTTGATACGTTACTGCACACGTTTCACGGATGACTGCTTTAACGCTCTGATTGCCGCAACGTTTCTATACGAGGCGTTTCGATCGATTGGCTCGAACTTTCGAAAATGCGGTATGGACAAGACTGAGGCGTTCATGAGTCTCAGCTTGTCGCTGGGTACTTTCATTGTTGGCCGAACGCTGAGCGAGTTTCGCCAGTCTCGATACCTGAGGCGCACTGTTCGAGAATTTCTATCTGACTTTGGCGCCGCCATCGCGATATTTTCCATGACGCTGGTTTCACAATTACCTGAATGGGGTGGCTATACACTTGGACGTTTGCAGGTGCCGGTCAAGTTCCAGCTGGCAGGCAATCGCTCGTGGCTCATTCCGATCTTTGCAGCTCCTGTTCAAGTTCGACTTTTTGCGATCATTCCGGCTATTCTGCTGACGGTTCTTTTCTTCCTGGACCAAAACATAACTGTTCGTGTGGTGAACTCGCCCGCACATAGGCTCCGGAAAGGTGAAGCGTACCATCTAGATCTCTTGATTCTGTCTCTCATTACGTTGATCGCTTCGCTTCTGGGCCTTCCATGGATGTGTGCCGCCACGGTGCAGAGCTTGAACCACGTTCGCAGCTTGGCGGTAACCGAAACGTATTTGCGACCGGGCGAGCGTTCACCGCGCGAGCGCATTGTCTCCGTTGTCGAGAACCGTCTCACTGGCTTCATGATACACTTTGCGCTGGGCATGTCGCTGTTGCTGCTCCCGCTGTTGCGGCGCATTCCGATTGCCGTGATCAGCGGCCTCTTTCTCTACATGGGCAGAAGGATGATGAGCGGCAACGAATTCCTCCGACGAATTCGGTTGCTGTTCGTGGACCCGGCACTGTACCCCGATGATTCGCCGATGCGGAAGATTCGCCCTGCGATTGTGAACGCCTTTACAGCCATTCAGTTCGTCTGTCTTGCTACGCTCTGGACACTGAAGATGATTCCGCAGACAACTTTGTTCTTTCCTGCGGTGATTGGCCTTCTCATGGTTGTTCGATCGTTTCTGTTGCCGCGCTTCTTTTCAGCGGATGCGCTCGCGGTACTTGATGGCGAGATTGTCAACCGCGATGCAGACGACGCGAATGGTACCATTGGCCCTGAGGACACATCGGAAGGTGTCGTCGTCGATGTCTGGGATGATGGCCTTCGCAAGCGCGAAGGCATCGCCGGAGAGACGTACTCAACGGATCTTTACTAGATCTGCTGCACGTATGGCAACATCGGCTTGAACTGTAACTGCTTCACACGAGCAACAGGTTCTGACTCCGAACTGGGGAAGAAGAACATTGCCGCGATGTTGACACTCCGAGCACTTGAAGCTTGTGGCGCCGGATACGCACCCCCTGCTTCAATCGGCTATCGTTTTATTTTCGCGGGTGAGAGATCCACCCATTGCGGTCCTGTTACCGTAAGTGTGCTCAACGATACTGGCCAATGATTCTCGGGGGAGATCATGTGAGGTTAAAGTGGAAAAATGAAGAACTCGCTCTCTTCCTGACTTTTTATTTTTCCGAAATTGTCGCTTAGATGTGAATCTTCTCCATTCTGCGTGCAGGATATAGAGCTTAAAGTCTCTATTCGCAGACTGAGGATTCCCAGTCGTCTTTTGGGAGTTGCTCCTTCGAATCCTAGTCGCTGGCGTTAGACAAATCACCGAGGTCAAGATGATTTGCGACGTCCTCGAGGAAGGGTTCGTAAAACAACTGATATTATCATCCAATAAAACCGTTCAAGCATTCACCTCATCCTTTTCTTTATATTTAGCATGCTGAACTCAAGCGTACTTCAAGATTTTGAGAGCTCTGTCTCAATGCAACTCGTGGGCGCAACGATTCGCGCCACTGCATTGATACGAAAAGCTACTCGGCGACGTCCTTTGAAGACTTGATCGCAAGCGAAGGCAGAAAAATTATTCAACTCTTGTCATCAATGAATAGATTCAGTTAGAGACACAGATTGAGATCCCTCTGACGCCATTGGAGAAACGATATGTAATAGCTAAACGAGTCTTCTCAGGGGATATGTTACTCGAGGCTTTCGTCTTTAATATTCACATGGAAAAGGGTCTGGACTCGGACTTTAGATATCTCAGCAATCGCTTCCAGTGCAGCGCGCGTCACCGCTTCACATGGAGGAATCCCAGACGGATAAAATCTTTCGACTTGTTCTCCAGATTGCATAGCGCTTTGGGTACTTTTTTCATCCTGGACAACATCGCATTCCACAAATCCTCTATCGAATGGAACAGCGTGCTCGTTCACGTGTAACGGACGGCGTGCTTGCCTAGCTGATCGCCCAGACGAAGCTCGTGATGCTGGGCAACGACGTACGGCGCGTAAATAGACCGGTGGATTCAGTGCATCCTTCTGTGCCCGTTAAGGGCATGTACCATGCGGTGAAGCAATCCTTCAGGCGCGACAACGGGGAGCTCAGAGGAGCAGGCGCGGTGCACTTATCTGGGAATACCTGTCCACGGCCGAGCGTCACAGTTCCTACAGGCGCACCGAGGCTCTAAACAAGAAAGATGGAAATCGCAAGCGAAGCATAGATCATGACTTGCGCATTTGCATGATATTTGCTGACAGCAGCCGCAAGCAGCGACATAGGGACTTGAACACTGCCATCAACATTCGTCGACCACTGATAATGGAGCTGAAGATGCAGGAGAGACCGCCGTATTCAAAGAGTGAGATACGGCACAGAATAGGCAAGCACTCACAGAAATAGCGCGCAAAGGCTGATTTCGAGGAAAGGTCGAAGAGACCAAACCTTCAGAGTACACGCACGAGCTAAAGGAAGTGTTCCATGTTTTTCAAACATGATTGTCAATGCTCAGCGATCGTGCAGGCTTCGGAATGCGGTCCGAGATTGATCGTTGCACGTGCCAAGCCTAGTGATACAACGAACGAGACCGAATGTCATCGGATACAGCTGGTGCTTGCTCGATAAAGCACGCTGAGCATCATGCCGTTGCGTTCACGCTGCTCGCAATCCTGAAAGCGCAATGTATGTGGCAATTATGGCTGCATCGCAGACTCCTCGCAATCGGCGAGACGTGCACCCAGTACACAAACCTAACTGCATACAACCACACTGGGTACTAGGATGCAATCCTTCGAACACTGACTCGAATTCAGTGATCGCATTAGACGTGAGTCAGGCTAGTCGCCGTGCTATCGAAGAGGCGCAGGATATGCCCTGATCTGTGATCGAGGTCGTAGCAGCAAAGCGATCCCGCGAGGTGATCTGCTGCTCGAACGTCTCCGCTTCCCATGAAACATCTGAGATCTAGGCCGTTCGGCCGTTGCTTTCGGCACCAGGCCTCTAAACATGGAGACTTTTGGGAGGGCTCTCGCACATACAGGCTCGCCACGGAGCCTTCATGTAGCCTGTGAGATGCTCGTTTCGGAACCGCCTCAAGCAACCGGATATCGCTGGTGCGTACGTCATACCGCAGTAACGCATTCGTTCGCGTATCTCTTTGGATGTACACACATGTGCAGATTCGTTCGTGTGCTTGTGTATTCGTACGTTTGCGCGTACGTGTATTCGTTCGAGCTTTTCTGTGCGCGCGTACGTTGCTTCGTAAGTACATGGGTGCGCTCGTGCACGCACACTTCCGAGGGCCCTCTGTGTCGAGACTCCGCGACAGCGATTGATCACTACCGTCCTTTTTGCCACAGAATTCATACCCATATTCAGGCTTGTGAATACATCAGCCAGAACGATCTAGTCCGCTTCCGGAGACTGACACATTGCTGTCCCTTGGGAAAACTGTTTACCAGGCCTCCAACACACTGCTCCTGCATCGAGCGCGAATTCCTTACGCGATTCTTGACGCGTGTGGTATACAGCTCCGGCGCCAGTTCTTCTACAGACGTAAGACGGTTCCGTTTCGCAAAGTCAAGAGACAAGCCAGTCTAATTGGCAGGCTGTTCGGTGCACGCCGTCGATGTGTACCTCCATGAAACCGATGAGCAAACGCGGGCTTCGGGCGAGCTCCCAAATACGAACTCAACGAGCTGAGTTGCCGTCGTATCAACACTAAACCAGGTCGCACTGAGTCACATGCTCGTTGCTCGTGCAGTGCACTCGAGATCATTTCTATTTTTCATCACGATGTATTCGGAAAAGTGTCTGGTCTGGTTTCTGTGGCAGAATAAGCTGCCGATTCTCAGGCACATATTGCGACGTGCCACCGGCCCGAAGTTCTCCCCGCTGCGAACGCCCAGTCGCGCTCTGAATAATAACCCATGAGCCCAAGCCAACCAGCAGCAGCGCTGGAAACACTAGGAAAAGGCCAGGCGACCCGTTCGTGCGCTGCACATGCTCCGCATACGTGCTGCGGTAGTAGGGTGCGCCGCCCTGCGACCGTGCCGCCGCACGGTAGCCGTGACGAGTGCTTGGCTTTGCGTGACCGTAGTACACCGATAAATAATTGTAGCTATCCTGAATAGCTTGAAAGTTCTCGGTGCTGCCACCTGGCACATCCGGGTGGTTCGATCGAGCAAGTTCACGATAGCGCTGTCGAATCTGTTCCCAGTTTTCGTGACCCTGCAGGCCTAAACGCAGCAGGTGCAGCCGAACCTGCGACGGCACCGCAGCTGCCTGGGCGGCATATGTTCGCCTAAACAGAAGACTGGCTCTTCCAACCGTTGCAGAGAGAGACCTGAACATTGTGCGCGTCTTGCCGTAGCGAGCGCTCTACCTGCTTCAGAACAGTAAAAAGCTCCCGCGTTGTATCCAAACAGCTCCGTGAAGTATTGTGACGGCTCTTACCTCAAAAGTTATACAAGGTACGACTCCCGGTTTGATTGAACAGAACGCCCCAGATGCGCTTGCCCCAGCATGAAGCACACACTAGGAGAAACGCGTCGAGAAGCGCGTGGATAGCGTCGCTCGCGGTGCGCTGTCATGCGCAAGACGGCCGCCAAGTAGTCGCAGTGCACGCGCGCGTTCACGTCTGGATTGTCGCAGATCGATGCGGCTCTGTACAGGGCGCCGCACTACAGCACGAGCTCGCTCTTCTGAAACTGGTACGGAAACCACTCCGCGTAACCTGTCTGTACGATGAAGCAGACGTGCAAAATGCATTGGTAAATTGTGGAACTAGTTTTCCAGGTCGTTGGTATTACATACGTTGGCTCAAGCTGGCTTCTCGGGTGCTGCGGGAAGCGTACTGCATTTCAAAAGCAGCGGGGACGTTTCTGCATGCAAACTGCGGCGACGGAGAGGTATTCTACTGTCCGTGCTGTTGACTGCTGGTGACCGGAAAGCATTCAGGCAAACGATTCGTTTGGTGAGATCCTAGAGCTTCAGCGCACGTATGTATCGTTCGACACCAAAGCGCTCCGCGGCCTACAAAGTAAGAGAGGCACGCAGTTGCATAAAGTGCGAATCTGATCGCCAGAGACTGGGCACTGCTTCGTTTGACAGCGAAGCTCGTCGGCAAGCTATCCAGTTCGAGCGCCTCAGAGGGCTTCTACTTGCCTGCGCTGTCTCAGATGTGACGTCGACCGACGGTATCTGAGGTTGGGTTCATGGTGGCATTGGAGGCACCTACGAGTAGCCGACAACAGAATAGGTGCAACGGAATACGTCAGCAAAACTGCGTCTGAATATGTTTACTCCTAAATACTGCAACCGTAGGGTGCGACTGCATCTCATCACATCGTCAGCTCAAATAGTGTCCTGGTCCGGGTGTTGTTCGCCGCGTTCTCAGTGGCATGAGTTTTCGAGGCCTATGACGTACGAGCACTCGCGCATTGGAGAAACCACCAGTGTCTGAGCTTCTTGACTCTAGTTTGACTGCATAAGCGAGCACAGAAGCATTGAAGCTTTTGATCTGCATATCGCCAGTGTCAGCAGCAAGCATCTCATCGTGTGCAGCCGCTATCGCGGATGGTGCAGGGCATCCTCAGCAATGTCACAGTCTTGCTCGGACACTTGGTGGCGGATCTGATCCTCCCTACGAATCTGCGCTGCACGGCGGTCAATATGCAGCGTTCAATGAGGCATAATGCATCGTCGGCACACCTCACACCCTACTACCTCCTCTCTGCGGTACCATTGATCGCCGATCGCGCGCACGAGACGGAAAAGCAGTAGACACGAACTGCAATGCACTTTGAGCGCCTCTCGTGGCAGACCGGATAGCGCTACCAGAGACAGTGCTCGTCCAGATGCTGGTCGGGATTGGTGCGCGGACCATGTCGCGTCCGTGCACGCTTGCAGCGTCTAGTATGCAGCGCAGGTCAAGCACATGTCACAATCGAGACACAATTTTTCCATGATGATGCTTCCATCAGTCTAGTTTGGCTCTATGAGCCGGCCTTTCTGTCGTCTGTGCCGGCGAGTCTGTTGTGGTTGCGTGTCGCCTTGCTGCAGCCAAATGCCGTTTTCTTTGCTTTAGCATATGCCCATACAAAAACGGCAATCCGGGGATGTATCCCAGTAACGCTATCGCACAAAAGATCGAAAAGTCGAAGGCGAAGTTAAAGGTATTGGGCATCCTAACACGCAAAAAGTTCGTTTCGCGAATCCAAGGTAGTGCACCAAGCACTAGCCAAATTTCGGCGCTAACCCCTATTGGATACAAAACCAAGAACAGCGAATACCGAAGCCATGTAAGCCAACGAGGCACGACTTCGTGAACAGAGAGCAGTCCACGGCTGGCCATGTTTCCGTAAGATAGCACAGTGAAATATGCATAGCGCACAACCTCCGTAGCAGACCAAGCTGAGAGCAGCGCTAAATACCCGGTATTGATGCATTCTTCATACTTCGAGGCAAAGCTTGCGACGATAAACCACAGGACAAAGAGTCGAGAGCAGATCTGCAACGCAGTCGTGGCAAGCGAAGCTCGAACCCAGCCGAGCACTGTGTGCACGAGCTCGAGCAGCGTTAGCGTCTGAAACACTAGCAGGGGTTTGAGCGTGGACCTCAAAACCTGGAACTCGAATCGCTGCCAGTTCGAGTTAGAGAATCCTAGAAAAGCACGCAGGGGCGGCGGTGCCCACCAACCGACGAGTACGTACGCGGCACAGCGCAGTTTTGCGGGTTGGAAAAGGGCCTCTGTACTGCCCGCCAAGCCCCCAGCGAAGCACTTTTCTTCCAAAAACTGGAAAGAACACAAACAAAGTTCGAGGAATATCCAGGACCAGCCACCAAACTGCACCAGGTTGTAGACAAAGATCCAAGTCTTGCCGTACGCCATCGTTAAAGTACCCAAAGAAACTGGAATCAGAGCGTTTTAACGAGCGCTGCGCGATACCGCGCGGCGGTGGCTGTTACTAGTTGTCGTGCTGTATTTGCATCTGGGCGGTGTCGACGATTGTTATCACAGCCTACAGCGCAGAGCGACGTCGTTTGCAGCGTTTCTGCCTAGTGTCGGTGGTGTCTCAAGCGTAAACGGAAGCGGGGCTGGACCCTGGAGTGCTCGGAACTGGGACTCGGCACCGAGGCACCTAAGGTGTGTTACCAAAGTCCAAGTGACTTCTTCTGAAGCAGAGCCGCGAAGACGGGTCCAGACTGAGACGGGCAGCTATAAAACTGGTTCCTTCTGGGCAGCGCGTTGCTTTACCAAAGAAGGAACAGCGCTGCAGCAGGGGAACTCGTGGTCGCCTATTGTGGATCTGTCCGGATGGGTTGTCGTCAACCTGGGCAGCAGGAAAGAACGCGTCGGGGGCTTAGCGTTACCCACTAGCGATGGAGCTCTGGACTCGATAATCCACACGGCGGGGTCATCCTTGGACTGCGCCTGGGATCCTCGTTTTTTTCTTCTGTTAATTACGCTTCGAGCACCAGCGACACCGCCAGTGGCGGTGGCAGCCTCACATCGCGGAGCTCGGTCTCAGTGCGCGTCTGACGCAAAGCCCTCCAGCGGAAAGGCTTGAGCACATTGCCAGAAAAGCATATCGGGACCATCGGCCGGGATGTGTTTCCCAAGGTGCAGCATGGTTGGATGGAATAGCAATCGATGTACCAAACGCCGCGTCTAGCGCGAGCTCTTTGAAGTATCACTGCGTGAAATGCACTGGTTGCACGAAAACCTTGAAAGTTCCCTGTGAAGGGCGCCGCGACGTCGTTCTTTTGAGCTCTACGTGTACCTTGCGATGGGGTTCTTTAGAATCTGGTCGTTCACTGCGACCACTACGAATTTTTCTCAAGCCATGTTTCAGTGAATTCCGTGCTTTGAAACTGACGACTCGCCACAGACGCTCCATGCCGAGGAAGCTACAGCAGAGTGCTCAGGGGCCTGTGGCGGTGATCATCGCATGCTCTTGTGAACAGACAGGCGACCACAGCGAGGCCTCTATGACTCGAATGCTATGTTCTGGCTCTGAGATCTTTGAATCCGGCGGCCATGTCCATGTCAGGTATGTTTCAGCTTTAAAATGGTTTAAAAAAGTGCTGCCGCGATGTTCGCTCACACGTTATGTCGCAGACTGGTCGCAGTATCAGAAACGCTAGGACTTTTTCTGCTATGGAGATAAATTGTTGCTTGATCAATCGCTTCGTGCGATTCCCTATTCAGCATAATAGGTTCGCTATCGGAGAACCTCGTCCAGAGCACCGCATAAGATGTTCGGTACCAGGCGCTACTCGTGGATCGCGAATGTTGAATGCGTAGACTAGCAAGACGCTCAGCCTTTTTCACAACAGCGAAAGTCTGGAGTGCCAGGCTTTGCTCGGACGGAAAGCTCTGGAAATGTTCTGCATTGATCCATAGGTTTCTAGAAATGGTGGCCATCTTATTTACCTCGAACTTTCCTTGAATATAACGCTGGCTATGCTTCCAGAACGCTTTCGGAGTCTTTCCACTGCCACGCTGCCTAGCAGTTGAACCGAACGATGTTGACGGGCCATATCTTTTGCTGCCGCTGATGAAGGTTTTCCATCCCTATATCCACCTGTCTATGCCGGTATTGCATGGTAGGAGCTTGTTCCGTACGCGCAGACCGCGCTCACAGAGGAGATATACAACAAGACTGCCACGTCATGAACTGCCTCAAAGTCGTATGTCACACGGCCTGTGCTCAAGGATATCTGTCCAGACAGAGAGCAACACTTGGGAACCACGCCGAAAACCGACGAATGAGCTTCCGCAGTGAAGAAATTGTTTCCGGACGAGTCGTAAGTTGAGGACGAAATCGTATATGGGATGCCACAAGGGAAGCAGCCCGTCGTGCAGAGAGACGGAACGTGCATTATTCCGCTGGTATCGACGCGGGCCTCAATAGATGAGGGGCACGCGCTTGTGTCATCCGACCGGGAGCTAACCAGCGGATACTTGACTTGGTAATACTTCAGAGAGGTCACCGAGTCAATACACTCTGAGAAGAATACAGTGCTGCTGGGGCAGAGCACGTCCAGCGCACAGTCTCTGTCGCAGTTGCTAACAGTCTTCTGGGTCAGAGAGCTGTTACCCGTTTGACAAGTGTAGCTGCAGGAAGCACCAAGGGCCGCCGGGGCGCCTCCAACAGCCGAGACGACAAGAGCTAAGATGAACAAGCACAAAGTTTTCGCTGATAGACTCATTGATTCCCACGTCTTCGCTGGTGCCTAGAAGGAAACTCACTTTTAGTAACGCGAGTATAAGCAGTGCTTTGTGTTATAAAGGCGGGAAAACACACATACGGCGTCGCGGGCATCAGAAAGATGCGAGCGCACGTCACGCATGATCCGCTGCAACGTGTCATGGAGCTCGCATCTCGAATCCCGAAGACCCCCTGCAGAGCGCGTATCGAGTGCCACGTGGCACGCATCTAACGCCGCCGTCGCCAGCGGTGTACATTAGTGGCGGCGAACGCGCCTTAGACAAAACGTCTCCAACTGGAGTGCGGACGCCTCCCCGTCTTTCTCGACCGGCCACCCATGACTGCTTCCAATTTTTTCTCATATAGTTCCACTTCGAGAGGTTGTCCAACAAAGTTCCCTCTTGTCGACTCTGGAGGTCTTTTCTCCAGCACCGCACATCTCCTGATATTGATAGCGGCATTAAAGTCTCGGTTCACGAACTCCATACGTTTCTTGCCATTGATCATACTAATCAATGCGAGTAGCCCTCGCACTTCCACCCTCCTTTCCATTTGCTCCTCCGTCAGCGGTCCATACTTTTTTACATCCTCAAGGCTCCGCTGGCACTTTTCCATCTCCACGCTCTGAAGTGTACACCCCAGTTCATGGTGTATATAGGACGTTCGAAACTCATCTACAGGTATCGTTACGAAACGCACTGCGCACTCCTTTTACACCATCGTCGTTCAAGCTGGAGTAGTTCCTTTCTTGGGCGCCCAGCGCCCTGCTCCGTATGCCACTACCAGCCTTCGACTATCATCCTCCTTCAGGCGCTCAACTGATTGAAAAAGTTGGCGAACGCCCGCTGCTTCCCACCGTATAGATTCATTCGCAACCGAGCCCATTGGGGCTTGGTATACGCCTCCCACAGCGCATCCCAATGAGCAACACGAACTTCCACGAATTTCCGAAAAGCTTCAAAGTCCGCTCCTCGGCTCGTCGCCTCGCTCAAAGCTTCCGGGTGATCCTTTATTCCTGCTTTCCATGTTTCAGTTTTCTTCCTCGCATTCATTATACCCGATTCTCGATAGTGTCTCGCTCTCGAGAACCTCAAAAGGTGCATGTCTTTCTGACGTAAGTTACCATCAGCACCATCGCCCGCACGCTTCGGTGCTGCGATGGTGATGATATTTGTGTTTCCGGGGTCCGCGCCAACGATAAAGTCATTCTCATGCACTTTCTGGGTCGCTGGATCCGCCTTGTTGTTTTCTTCGTGCTTCGCCGCGCCAACCATAAAGGCCTTATCCTGCACCTCCTGCATCACAGGACCCGCCTTCTTCTCATCCTCATCCTTCGTTACGTCAACGATAAAGTCGTTATCCTCCACCTCCTGCGTCGCAGGACCCGTCTCTTTGTTTTCTTCATGCTTCATCGTGTCAACAACAAGGTCGTTATCCTCCACCTCCTGCGTAGCAGGATCCGCCCCCTCCTCATCTTCATCCTTCGCCCCGTCAACGATAAACTTGTTATCCTGCACTTTCTGCGTTGCAGGATCCGCCTCCGTCTCATCTTCATCCTTCGTCACGGGAGCAGCCGAGTGAGGAACTCGACAATCTCTCTTTAACCGCCGATAGTGCATACACAAGGCTATTCCATCTGTTCGATCACCCATGCGAACACCTTTTGTTTGCTGACTTTGAGACGTTTGAAATCGAAGATACTCTTCCAGTACGTCTGCCGGTTTTCGCCGCTGAAGTCCTCCCTGCTAACATTGAGCTCGGGACTGATCTCCTTCATGATGCCGTGAAGGTTTCTAAAGTCGATGCTCACAAAATATGACTTGATGTTGCACAACGGAGCGCCATTGAAGCGCTTACGCATTAGGGACGCCTTCCGTCTCCCCCACGCTTCATGTTCTCCTCACTAGGCTTCATCTCTGCCTTGCGTTCGCGTACTCGATTCAGGAATACGAAATAGAGCAAGATGAGGTGATAACATCTTTTTTCATCTTTTTTCTATATATGATGCCATTTCCGCTGGAATCGCCAGCCCCAAGACTAAACAGTGCTCATGTACAACCGCACGGATTACAGTAGCTTCATTCGTGCTCTCTTTCGACGCCTTCTTGTCAACAAAGTCGACCATATCTTCATACTTTCGATCTTTCGTGATGCAATTGATCATCGCCCATATCCCCTTTGCGAGAGACGCTCGGGTAACGTCCAAACACGGCGCGTATTATGAAAAGTTCGAGGTTCATTGTCAATGGTTCGTCAGGTTCGTGAGGTGCTTCATCGTTCCGTAGATGTAAATACTGCAGTCTCACTTGTATGGAGTACTCTCGAGCCCGTAAAAGGGATGTTTTTCGTGGAGAGCATGCACCAGCTCGTTTTCCTTCCGCGCTTCCTCTGTACCAAAAATCAGGTGACGAATAAAGATCGTATCAATGAAACTCGTCCGGAATCTCGACCGTTTCCATGCGCATCACGTCGCGACACATCTCCCTCACCAAATGCGTAAGTCCTGACGACGCCTTTACGGTAGTCATGGAGTTCGAGTCGACACGTTTTTCGATAGCGTCTCGCAACTTTTCCCTACAGGGATGTCTGATATGTCCAAGAAGGAAGGCTTTCACCACCTTCTCGTGGTAAAGTTGTCTTTCTTGCAGCTTTCAACGAAGGGCCCCCCTTCGGTCCTTCTTCTTCTCTTCTTTTTCTTCCGGACTTGTCACTGTTGTTTATTATTTTTTCTGGCAGCCGGCGACCCTGGGCCTCCAGGATCGTCGACTTGTTTTTTCATAGCTTTCCTTTTTTAGTTTTTTTTCGAAAAAGAACGCTCTTTGAACCCTTCTGTTATGTACTGCGAAAAACACTTGACTAGACTTGCTCGAATTTCCAGAACCTAATGAACTGATAACTACACTTGTTTACGACCTCGACGGAGATCCAACTTTCTCCGGTAGAACAACACGCGACTGAGCCCAATCGCGTTTTCCTTCAACGGCGGCATGCGCAGCATGTCACGTGACTTCCCGATCTCGCAGATGCGCTCACTGCGCGCAATGCGTCCACCGCGCGAGACGCCTCACCGATCGATGAAGGACACGTGTCCGACGCCGCCGTGGCTCATGCGTGTTCGCATCGCGCTGCAGCGGAAGTAAAGTATCGTAGATCGGAAACTCACGTAGAACGATGTCATGCTATAGACTCTGTCGCTGGTGCCGACGCTACCCCCCATTGCAGTACCGCCCTGACATACGACGGGATGTTGAGACCTGGCTCGAAACTCCGCAATGCTTCTATCAAAAGCGTAGTCATCGTAGTAACCTACGCTCGTGCGGATTAGGTATGCATCACTCTCCTCAATAGGATTTTCGGCTGTTGTATGGATCGTAACCGAACTAGGTACGGTAGTGTTCCCGGCCACGGATATAATTTTAATCCCTATGCTTGTTATTCATGCCGCACGGACACTGGAATAAGGACCTGACCTGAAAGTTGCATCTATCCGGCGTCATGGGCTGGGTCTGATGACAGTTCAAGTCATTTCCATGCTATCATCGTTGTACAAGCTATGGTGTCCTGTACGTCCTTCGGATCCGGCGATCTCGGCAGAAGCATAGCATACATATAGCATCTATATCTGCCACGACGTTTGAGCATTGCATCTCGTCTGGGACGATCGAGGCATCCGACAAAAGCACATATTGTATTCTGAGCTACTTTATAAGATTAGTTCAAGAGTCCAACCAGTACAGCGAGCTCGGAAGCGACACAACCAACAACAAATGCCCTTGAAAAGAAAAATTTTGTCGCCGGCTGTGCACAGTAGTGGCGAGAGACCCGCCCTAGACGTGACGTGTCCGACTGACGTGCAGACGCTTCCAAAATAACGTACCACCGGAAGTAAGTCCCTTGTACCTCCTCTACGTTATTCGTCGGTGAGCTGCTGCGACGTGCCTCAACAATCATTGTGATCTTTGGACTCAGCATTGCGGAACACTTACCGGCCAGTACTGACGAGATTATTGCTCGGCAAACTGCGAGCTTTGCCTGGTCTCTGTGGAAGACATTGAGCGCTTGTGCTCGATGCGCTCAACGCTAGACAGTCTACGGGAGTTACAAGTCGGACTCTGTGCAATTGACGGGCGATCACTCGTGCAGCAACGAAAAAAGGATTTCTCACTGGATATGCATGCGTACGCGAACGACTTTAGTCGGTGATGAAGTTGGCAGCTTTACCACCAGAGAAAATCGATCCCAAAAAACTGCAAGACGTATTCGTTTGTTTTTCGCTGTGCCAGGAAAAACACATAGTTGGCGCACCCGCTGCAACTCGAGCACCGTTTCCGCTGTGCACCGAACATGACAGGTGCTTCGCAGCTGGACATCGTCACCACTGCCAGCATCCGCTTCCTTTGGTGGTGCAGCCTTGCCTGTAGCGCGCCGGCACCACGCGCTGCATCTTCGTATTGGCCCGAGGCAGTCGCAGATCGCCGTGATCACTGGCGCGTCCTCTGGGGTCGGTCTGTATGCAGCTCGCGCTCTGATCAACAAGGGCAACTGGCACATCGTCATGGCATGTCGTGACATTGATCGGGCGGAACGCGCAGCAAACAGCGTGAACCTCCCAAAGGACGCCTATACAGTGCTGCATTGTGATCTGGCAGATTTCGCCTCT
>Ga0207433_10008102_pt1 | contig 17240 bp, 17 predicted proteins | sample YelNatPaOPGAMG01_FD_187559 | JGI IMG/M metagenome (GOLD analysis project Ga0207433, IMG submission 187559) | Hot spring thermophilic microbial communities from Obsidian Pool, Yellowstone National Park, USA - OP-RAMG-01 (SPAdes) (version 3) | ecosystem: Environmental > Aquatic > Thermal springs... | reverse complement strand
CTTCCTTGCCGAAGATCCGGTTGAGGTCAAAGTCCTTCACGTTCAACGTCCGCCCGACTTCGCCGGCGCGGTCGTTCCAGACGCGCGGTCCGCGTGCGCCGTACCCGCTGTCGGCAATGTTGAACTGGTGCCGGTAGCCCCACGGCCCGCCTTGCGGAACTTCCGGCCCCTCGTAATCCATGCCGCGGCTGCGCAGGTTGTCCTTGATGATCTGGGCGATCGGGCTGCCCTTGACGAACGTTGTCAGGATTTTCACCGGCAGGCCGAGGTAAGACGACACGCTGGCGACGTTCGACTCGGCGCTGGTCGCCTGCATGATGAACGTCCCGCCGACATTGACCGGCTGACCGGCGGGCGGCGTGATGCGGATGCCCATGCTCGTCGGCACGACGAGCGAGTATTTACAGTTTTGTTTTAGTTCTATCTTCATTTGAGGTTCCTTTATTTTTTCGCTACAGGAATAATGGCGTGAACTTCGAATCCACTACCTCTGATCGGGTAGTCAATCTCCCCAGTGAATGGATTGCGTGACGGGGAGGGCATCTGCTCCACGCTATCCTTAGAAGGAATATACGGTTTTCCCGCTACAAACTTCCCTTGACAGGTCACTGCCAGTCCGTCGAAGTTTGCGAATTGCTCAAACGGAACCGCTCTTGTAGGACGAAGTATCACGCCATTTAGGACATAGTATTCGCTTCCGCCCGCATTCCACGATTCCATCGATTTCGTCCATTCTTTGCGGATGACGACACCCGTCAGGTTTTTGAGTTCTGTATCAGGAACGGCCGCACGATGCGTTTGACAGCCGCAAGCAATCGCAATCAACAATACTATCCAACCCTTAATCATTACACCGTGTACGTGCGCGCGGTGGTTGTGCCGCCGCGGCCGGTCCAGTTGGTGTCGAAGAATTCGCCACGCGGTTTTTCCATGTTTCGCCTTCATGCCTTTCTCCGGACGACATACCGGGCCTTGCCTTCCTTCACCTGAAATCCAATTTCTTTCTTGGGCGGTTCGGGCAGGGCGGGCGGATCAATGATGTCCATGACGCGTTGGAGGATGGTCACGATGGCGGCTTCGTGGACATCAAGGCGATCCTTCAATTCCTTTTCCAGCGCAATCTGCATGGCGGCATTTTCTATCACGAAAGACACGAATTACACGAAAAAAGGCGAGCCATCCGACTCGCCTTTTTCGTTTTCAATGGTAGCGGTTCAATCCAGTCCCAGCTGCTTGCGCACTTCGGCGGTGGTGTAGCGGGGTTTGCCGATGTTGCGCGCACGCGCCTCCAGCAAATCCATGTAGTCGGTCAAGTCCTCCAACTCCTCGCGCAGCTTGGTGAGGCGCTTTTGCACAAACGCCACGGAGCGTTTGGGCGTCGACCGCTTGGCTATTATGCTAATCATAAATTTCCTTTCGGTGACCGATTTTCTGAATCACGATCACGTCTTTTTCTACATCGAACAGTATCCGGTAATTCCCCATCCGCAACCGGAATCCCACGTCCGCGCCGTGCAGCCGCTTGATGTCGCCATGCAAGCCGGTCTCCAATCGCACGACCTTGCGCGTGATCTGATCGGCTTCGCGCTTCGGCAACCGTGCCAGCGCCTCCACCGCTTCGGTCGTGTATTCGATCCGGTAACGCACGCGATTCATTTACCGCAAGCCCCGCCGTTTTTCCAGACTTCTCTCTTGCGGGATTCTTGGTTCTACACCGTGTACGTTCTTGCCGTGGTGGTGCCGCCGCGGCCGGTCCAGTTGGTGTGGAAGAATTCGCCGCGCGGTTTGTCCACGCGCTCGTAGGTGTGCGCGCCGAAGTAGTCGCGTTGCGCCTGCAAGAGATTCGCCGGCAAACGGTCGCTCCGGTAGCCGTCGAAGTACACCAACGCGCTGCTGAGGCAGGGCGTCGGGATGCCCATTTTGACGGCTTGCATGATGACGCGACGCCAGGCGGCCTGCCGCTTGGACACGGCTTTGTTGAAGAATTTGTCGAGGAGCAGGTTGACGAGGTCGGGGGTGCGCTGGAATGCTTTCTTGATGTCGCCGAGGAATGCGCTGCGGATGATGCAGCCGCCGCGCCACATGAGGGCGATGCCGCCGTAGTTGAGATTCCACTTGTAGGTTTTGGCGGCGGCGCGCATGAGTTGGAAGCCCTGGGCGTAGCTGATGAGTTTGGAGGCGTAGAGGGCTTGTCGGAGGTCGTTGATGAATTTCGCCTTGTCGCCTTTGAACGGTTTGACCTTGGCCGGGATCTGCTGGCTGGCGGCGATGCGTTCTTCTTTGATGGCGGACAAGCAACGGGCGAAGACGGCTTCGCCGATGAGGGTGAGCGGCATGCCGTCGTCGAGCGCGGCGATGACCGTCCACTTGCCGGTACCCTTCTGGCCGGCAGCGTCGAGGATGAGGTCCACGACTTCGTTGCCCTGTTCGTCTTTGTAGGCGAGGATGTCGCGGGTGATTTCGATGAGGTAGCTGTTGAGTTCGCCTTCGTACCATTCCGCGAAGACTTTGTGCATTTCGGCGTTGGTCATGCCGAGACCGCGTTTCATGAGGTCGTAGACTTCACAGATCAACTGCATGTCGCCATATTCGATGCCATTGTGGACCATTTTGACGAAGTGACCGGCGCCGTTTTCGCCGACCCAATCGCAGCAAGGTTCACCATCGGGGGTTTTGGCGCAGATGGCTTGAAAGATGGGTTTGACGTGCGGCCAAGCGGCGGGACTACCACCGGGCATCATGGAGGGGCCTTTGAGGGCGCCTTCTTCGCCGCCGCTGACACCGGTGCCGATGTAGAGGAGGCCTTTGCTTTCCACGTAGGCCGTGCGGCGGATGGTGTCGGGGAAATGGCTGTTGCCGCCGTCAATGAGGATGTCGCCGGGTTCGCAGACGGCGAGGAGTTGTTCGATGAGTTCGTCCACGGCTTTGCCGGCTTTGACCATCATCATGATTTTGCGTGGTTTTTCGAGTTTGTCGGCCAGTTCCTGGAGGCTGTGGCAACCGATGATGTTTTTGCCGGCGGCGCGGCCGGCCAGGAATTCGTCCACTTTCGTCGTGGTGCGGTTGAAGGCGGCGACGGTGAAACCTTTGCTTTCCATGTTGAGGATGAGGTTCTCGCCCATGACGGCGAGGCCGATGAGTCCGATGTCTGCTTTGTTTTTCATAGTGATTTGTCCTTTGGTTGATGATTTTCTTAGCCACGAATTCGCACGAATGAAACACGAATCATTCGTGAAAATTCGTGTCCATTCGTGGCTTAAACTCCGCTGAAGGCGCTGAAGCCGCCGTCAATCGCGATGACTTGGCCGGTGACGAAGCCGCTGGCTTCGTCACTTAACAACCAGAGCAAGGCGCCGACGAGGTCTTCGGGTTTGCCAAAATGGCCTTGGGGGGTATGGGCGATGATGGTGTTACCGCGCGGAGTAAGGGAGCCGTCTGTCTGCGTGAGCAAGGCGCGATTTTGGTCGGTGAGGAAGAAGCCGGGGGCGATGGCATTGACGCGGACGCCGACTTTCGAGAAGTGGACGGCGAGCCATTGGGTAAAGTTGCTGACGCCGGCTTTGGCGGCGCTGTAGGCCGGGATTTTGGTGAGTGGTTTGAAGGCGTTCATCGAGGAGATGTTGATGATGTTGCCGCGGCCTTTGAGTACCATGTCTTTGCTGAAAACCTGCGTCGGCAAAAAGGTGCCGAGGAAGTTGAGGTTGAACACGAATTGGATGCCGTCCACGGTCAGGTCGTAGAACGTGGTGATGCCTTCTTTTTTTCCGGTGAGGTCTTCTTGGAGCAGGTATTCTTTGGTGGTGGTGCCTTTGGGGTGATTGCCACCGGCGCCGTTGATGAGGATGTCCACCGGCCCGAATGCCGCCTTGATCTGCTCATGCGCGGCTTCGATGCTGGCCTTGTCGAGCACATTGCAGGCAAATCCTTTCGCGGTGCCGCCGGTCTTGACAATTTCGTCAGCGACCCGCTGCGCCGCTTCGGGTTTCAGGTCGAGGATGGCGACGCGGGCGCCGCACTCGGCCATCGCCCTGGCCATCACGCTGCACAAAATACCGCCGCCGCCGGTGACCACCGCGACCTTGTTCTGCAGGTCAATCTTGAAGGGAATCGCCATAGTGAACGTTCTTGTAGAAAATCCGCCGACAAAACGCAACCGCAATTCGGTTGAGCGCCCGCCGCGCGCCTGCTATGGTGTCCCCGCAACGGTTTTGTGGCGACGACCCCGGCCAACCTCGCACCAAGCCGCCCGCCCATTTCCTTCTGGCAACTGGCGGGCGTCGCCGGGGTGTTGACACTGCTCGCGGCCGCCCTGTTGGTTGTCCTCCTGCGCGTCAGCCGCGCGCCGCTGACCGCGCTCCCGGAACGCCAACCCGGCATGGACCGCCCCGCGCCCGCCGGCGGCGCAACCGCCGATCAAAATCCCCTCCTCCTCGGCAAACTCATTCCCGGCCCCGGCCAACCAGCCAACATCGCCGGCGCGTGGCCGGGGTTTCGCGGCGATGGCCGCAACATCGCCACCAGCCGCGTCGGCACCCAGTGGAAGGAACTTTGGCGGGTCAGCCTCGGCGAGGGCTACGCCGGGGCCGCCGTCCGCGACGGCCGGGTGTACGTCTTCGACTACGACCAGACCGCTCAAGCCGACGCGTTGCGGTGCCTGTCGCTCGCCGATGGCCGGGAAATCTGGCGCTACGCCTACCCCGTCAAAATCAAACGCAACCACGGCATGAGCCGCACAGTGCCGGCCGTCACCGACAAGTTCGTCGTCGCCCTCGGCCCGAAATGTCACCTGCTCTGCGTGGACAGCGAGACCGGCGAGTTCCGCTGGGGCCGCGATCTCGTGCAGGAGTTCCACGTTGAAGTCCCGCAATGGTATGCCGGTCAGTGTCCGCTGATTGACGGTGACCGGGTGATCCTCGCCACGGGCGGCGACGCGCTGTTCGTCGCGCTCGACCTTGCCACCGGCCAGGTGCTCTGGCAGACGCCGAATCCGCGCGGTTGGAAAATGACCCATTCCTCGCCGGTGCCGTTCGAGTTTGCCGGTCAACGCCAATACGTGGCGTGCCTCAGCGGCGGCGTGGCCGGCATCGCCGCTGACGACGGCCGGTTGCTCTGGGAAACCGACGCGTGGAAAATCCCCATCGCCACCGTGCCCAGCCCGGTCGTGGTCGGCGACGGCCGCATCTTTCTCTGCGGCGGCTACAACGCCGGCAGCCTCATGCTCCAACTCACCCCCACCGGCCCGCAGGAGCTTTTTCGGTTGAAAGCCTCGGAGTTTGGCGCCACCCAACACACCCCCGTGCTGTACCAAAACCATCTCTACGGCGTCCGACCCGACGGCCAGTTGACGTGTCTCGATCTCGACGGCAACATCCGCTGGACCAGCGGCAGCGCGAACAAATTCGGCCTCGGCCCGTTCCTCGTTACCAACGGCCAGATTCTGGTGTTGAATGATGACGGCTGGCTGACGTTGGCCGAGGCGAACCCGACGGCCTACCGGCAGATCGCCCGCGCCCGCGTGCTCACCGGCCACGAAGCCTGGGGGCCGATGGCGCTGGTCAACGGCCGGTTGCTGGCGCGGGACCTGACGCAAATGGTGTGTTTGGACGTGAGACCATGATGACGAAAATTAATCGCCGCCAATTCCTCGGCCTGCTCGCCGTCGGCACCGCCGGCTGCGGCAAGCCGGAGAAACCGCCGCTCGATGACCGGTTCACCTACGACGTCAGCGCCTACCTGAAAATTGACCCGGCCTTGCTGCTCTACCGGGAGACCGGCCAGTTCCCCACCGGCTTCCACGAACCCAAATGCCTCGCCGTGGACGGCGACACCATCCTCGTCGGCGGCGACCGGGCACTCAAAACGTTCGATCGGACCGGCAAACTCCTCATGACCCGCGCGCTACCGGCGTTGCCGCACGCCGTCACCACCGGCGGCCTTGTCGCCTACAAAGACCGGTTCGCCGACGTGAGCTACGGCGACCGCGCTCACCTGACCGGCATCGCCAAGACCGGCAACACCGTCTTTGTTGCCGATGCCGGCAACCGCGAAGTCTTGCGCTGCGATCCCACCGGCCAGGTGCTGTCGCGCCTCAAAGGTTTCGCCGTGCCGAGTCCATACTTCGATTTGCACATCGGCCCCGACGGTCTGCTCTGGGTCGTCAACCCCGGCAAGCATCGGGTGGAAGCGTACACGCTCGACGGCGCGCTGGAGTTTTCGTGGGGCGCAACTGGGATGAGCGTCGAAGGGTTCTGCGGTTGTTGCAACCCCGTGTACCTCGCCCGGTTGCCGGATGGCCGGTTTGTGACGAGCGAAAAGGGCCTCAACCGGATCAAGATTTACGATGGGCGCGGCCAATTCGTCGGCGTGGTGGCCGGTCCCGAACAACTGGTAAAGGACCTGGACCTCGCCAAGAAAGCCTGCGCCAACTGCCAGATCGGGTTCGGTTTCCCGATCGCCTGCGATGCCACCGGCCGCGTGTTGGCGCTCGATCCGGCCACGAAACAAGTGCGCATTTTCACTCCAAAGGAAGCATGAATCCTCACTCCTGTCATTCTGAGCGAAGCGAAGAATCTCTGACCGGAACGACTGAGACCCTTCGCTCCGCTCAGGGTGACAAATTGGGACGAAGAGCTTTCTTCCGCCTAGCGGCGGCGGCGGTGTTGGGCAGCATCGCCACTGTTCTCCTGCGCCGGTCGTGTAGTGGCGGCTGCACCGGCTGTCCGCAATTCACCGGCTGCGGCCTGCCGTGGAAGGAGACGCGCCGATGAAACGCCGCGATTTCATGAAGCTGGCGTTTCGCGGCGCGGCAGCCGTCGGTCTCGGCGGCGTGCTGGCCGGGTTGGTGCGCCGGGCGCGCGCCGACGGAACGGTCTGGCAGATTGATCCGTGGAAATGCACCCAATGCGGCCGCTGCGCCACCGCGTGCGTGCTCGAACAGTCCGCCGTCAAGTGCGTCCACGCCTTCGACATGTGCGGCTATTGCGAGTTGTGCACCGGCTACTTCGAGCCACAGCCCAACGCGCTGAACACCGGCGCCGAAAACCAGCTCTGCCCGACCGGCGCGATCCAACGCCATTTCGTCGAAGACCCGTACTACGAGTACGTCATTGACGAGCCGCTGTGCGTCGGCTGCGGCAAATGCGTCAAAGGCTGCACCATGTTCGGCAACGGCTCATTGCATCTGCAAATCCGCCACGAGCTGTGCGTCAACTGCAACGACTGTTCCATCGCCCGCGTCTGTCCCGCCGACGCCATCCACCGCGTCCCGGTCAACCAGCCGTACCGGTTCAAAAGTCGGGAGAATGTGAAATGAGGAATCGCACTGGAGTATTGGCGGGCTGGAGGGCTGGGTACCGGAATTCCCCACCACGCCATTCCTCCATCACTCCAGTTCTACTTCTCGCCGCCCAGCGTTTTCCGCCGCCGGAGTTCACCGAGACCGGGCATCAACTGCCGGCGTTGACGGGGTTGCCGCCGCGCGCGCCGTGGCTCGAATACCTCGATGTCGGCGTGCTGGTGGTCGCGCTCGCGTTCGCGGCGTGGCTCGCGCTGCGACAACGCTCCCGCCGCGGCCTCGTCTGGCTCGGCATCGGCTCGCTGCTCTACTTTGGGTTCTGGAAAAAAGGCTGCGTGTGTGCCATCGGCAGCATCCAGAATGTCGCGCTCGGACTGGCTGATCCGACGTTCGCGGTGCCGGTCACGGTGATCGCGTTTGCGTTGTTGCCACTGGTCGCCGCGTTGCTGTTTGGCCGGGTGTTCTGTTCCAGCGTGTGTCCGCACGGCGCGTTGCAGGATTTGGTGTTGCTGAAGCCGGTCAACGTGCCGGTATGGCTCGATCACGGGCTGCGAATGATCGCCTACGTCTATCTCGGCCTCGCGTTGGTGTTCGCGGCGACCGGGGCGGGATTCATCATCTGCCAGTACGACCCGTTTGTGCCGCTGTTCCGGTTCAGCGGGAGCACGGTGATGGTGACGACCGGGCTGGCGTTGCTGGCGCTGGGCGTGTTTGTGGGCCGGCCATACTGCCGGTGGCTGTGTCCGTACGGCGTGTTGCTGGGGTTGGCGTCGAGCGTGTCGAAATGGCGGGTGCGGATCACGCCCGACACCTGCACCCAATGCCGGCTCTGCGAACAATCCTGCCCGGTCGGCGCCATCAACCCGTCCACCGTCCCGGCACCGGCCCGGTCGGTGGCCGCTGACAAACGCCGGTTGGCCGTGATGATTCTGTTGTTGCCGGTGCTGGTGGCGCTGGGTGTGTGGCTCGGTGGATGGTCGGGCGCGAGTCTCGCGCGCAAACACCGGACGGTCAGCCTCGCCGAGCGGATTCATCTCGAAGAAACCGGCCGCGTCACCGGCACGACGGACGCCTCGGCAGCGTTTCGAGCGACCGGCGAGCCGGTCGAAGACTTGTACGCCAACGCCCAGAAAGTCGCCGCCCGGCACGTGTTGGCGGGCCGGTGGGGTGGCGGGTGGATCGGGTTGGTGATCGGCATGAAACTGATTTCGCTGGCGGTGCGCCGGCAACGCAAAGACTACGAAGCCGATCAGTTCCGCTGCGTCGCCTGCGCCCGGTGTTACCGGTATTGCCCGGAAGAACTGAAACGCCTCGGCCTGCCGGTGCCGGAGGGCTACGCTTCGGCGTGGCCATCGGCTCCAGACGGACGCGCCGCAGCGCGTCCCTCCGTTCCATGACGCCGAACCGCAACCAGCTCTATGCACTTGCCCTCGCCGTGGCGCTGGCGTCGGGTGTGTTCGTCGCGCTGACGGTTGGGCTGCTGGCGTACAACACGTGGCGCGGCAAGGTGTCCACGTTGGTCAACTCGCGCGAGGTGGTTCGGCTGCACGACGAACTGCGGCAACAGCCCAAAAACGAGGAACTCAAACAGCGCATCCGGCAGCTTGATCTCGAACTGCGGCAGAACACGTTTTACCGGCTGGCGCTCTCGCGCAACCTGAGCCGGGCGTTGCTCTGGGGCGCGGTCGTTTTTCTGGCCAGCGCGCACGCGGCGCGGACGCTGAATCGGCGGTTGCCGAACCCGCTCGCGTGGGGCGCGCGACAGGCCGAGGAAGAGCGTCGCGGCCAGCGGCTGGCCCGGTATGCCGTGGCGGGCGTGTTGGCGTTGACGGCGTTCGGCGCGGTGGCGTTGTCGCAACGGCCGGTGCAGTTGCCGGTACGACAGCCGGCAACGGCAGCCGCCGCCCCGGAAACGCCGGTGAGCATGAACGAGTTCGCCCGCCAGTGGCCGTCGTTCCGCGGCCCGCACGGACAGGGCGTCGCGTCCAACGCGACGGTGGCGTTGCCGCTCCACGTCCGCTGGAAAACACCCGTGCCGCTGCCGGGGATGAGTTCGCCAATTCTCTGGAGCAACGCGGTGTTCCTGACCGGCGCGACGGAGACCGAGAACCGGGTGTTCCGGTTCGACGCGGAGACGGGCGCGTTGGTGTGGTCGGCAGCGGTGAACGCGCCGAAGCCGCCCAAGCCGGAAGTGACCAGCGACACCGGGTTCGCCGCGCCGACGGCGGTCACGGACGGGCGGCGGGTCTATGCGATTTTTGCCGACGGTCTCGTCGCGGCGTTCGACTTCGACGGCAAACAGGTCTGGGCAAAAAATGTCGGCCCGCTCGACAACGCCTACGGGTACGCGTCGTCGCTGGCGTTGTTCGAGGACCGGCTGTTGATCCAGATCGACCGGGGAACGGCGGCGGAGGACGGGTTGTCGAGGTTGCTCGCGCTCGACACGCGGACGGGCCGGGAACTCTGGCAGAAGAAACGCGAGGTCGGCGGCTCGTGGGCCTCGCCGGTGGTGGTGACGATTGACGGCGAACCGCAACTGCTCACGTGCGGCCCGCCGTTGGTGGTGGCGTATGAGCCGCGCAGCGGCGCGGAGATTTGGCGGAACAAATGCCTCGAAAGTGACGTCGCGCCCTCGCCGGTGTTTGCCCACGGAATGCTCGTGGTCGTCGCACCCAACAACGCGATCATCGGCCTGAAGCCCGGCGCAGACGATGTGGCGTGGCGCGTCGAAGAGGGCGTGCCGGACGCCACCAGCCCGGTCACCGATGGCGAGCGCGTGTACATCGTCGCCAGCGAAGGACTGCTCAGTTGTCTCCGCTTGGAAACGGGCGAGAAGATTTGGTCGCACGAGTTTGAGGAATCGTTCTATGCGTCGCCGACGCTGGTGGGCCAGACCCTAGTGTTGGTGAGCCGCAAAGGCCTGCTGCGGTTGCTCGCCACCGGCGATGAATTCCGTGAACCCGCGCATATCGAACTCGGTGAAGACGTCAACGCCAGCCCCGCGCCCGTCGGCCACCGGTTGTACGTGCGCGGCGCGCAACACCTGTTTTGCTTGGAGAGTGCGAAATGAACAAGCACTCTTGTCATTCTGAGCGAAGCGAAGAATCTCTGACCGAAACGACGGAGACCCTTCGCTTCGCTCAGGGTGACAAGGCGGACATGGATTCGTTTATCGGCCGTCTGTTGTCTCAGACCGGACGCGAGCCGGCGGCGACGATCCCGATTTTGCAGGGCATTCAGAAGGAATACCGGTATCTGCCGGAGCCGGCGTTGCGGCGCGTGAGCGAGCTGACCGGCATCCGGCTGGCCGATCTCGTGGGCGTGGCGACGTTTTATCACCAGTTCCGAATGCGGCCGGTGGGCCGGCACACGTTGCGCGTCTGCCACGGCACGGCGTGTCACGTCAAAGGCTCGGAACGGATTGACGACTGGGTCCGGCAGCAATTGCGCATCCCCACCGGCAGCGATACCAGCCCGGACAACGAGTTCACCGTCGAACGTGTTGCCTGTCTCGGCTGCTGCACACTCGCGCCGGTGGTGCAGATCGAGCAAAGCACTTACGGCCATCTGACCGCCGACACCGTGGCGGCCATGCTTGAAGATTTCCGGGCGACCCGGCACGAGACCCTCGCCGACGTGGATCAAGTGTCCGGCCGCCGCAACGGTCACGCGCCCGAAATCCGGGTCGGCCTCGGCTCGTGTTGCATGGCCAAAGGCAGTGACGAGTTGTTTCACCGGCTCCGCGAGACGGTGAAAGATTTCGGGCTGGACGTGACGGTCAAACGCGTCGGTTGCGTCGGGATGTGCCACCATACGCCGATTGTCGAAGTGCGGTTGCCGGGCGGGCCGACGGCGTTTTACGCGAAGGTCGGTCCGGACGAAGCCGAACCCATCGTCCGCCGGCATTTCAAGCCGGTCAGTCTGACGCGCCGGCTGGTCCGGTGGGTGGACCGGCAACTGGAAGAATGGGTCACCGGGCCGAAACCATTCGATCACGCGCTCGATGTGCACAGTCCGCCGGTCGAGGCGTTCATGAGCCGGCAAGTCCGCATCGCCACCGAAGGTTTTGGCGCGATCGATCCGCTCGATCTCGATGAGTATTTGGCGCACGGCGGATTCCAAGCACTCAGCCGGGCGTTGAATCGCAAGCCCGAGGAGACGATTGCAGACATCACCGCCAGCGGGTTGCGCGGACGCGGCGGGGCAGGATTCCCGACCGGCTTAAAATGGCAGAAGGTTCGTGCCGCCGGTAATCGGTCAGCCCCTCACCCGTCCCCGCAAACGACAGCAGGGCCGGCCTCTCCCCCTAACTGCGGGGGAGAGGCAGTCCCCTCTCCCATGTCGTCTATGGGAGAGGGTCTGGGTGAGGGCGTGAAGTACGTCATCTGCAACGGCGATGAAGGCGATCCGGGAGCGTTCATGGACCGGATGTTGATGGAATCGTTTCCCTACCGGATCATCGAGGGGATGTTGATCGCGGCGCACGCGGTCGGCGCGCGGGCCGGTTACATTTACGTCCGCGCCGAGTACCCGCGCGCCGTCAGCCGCCTGCGGGAAGCGATCCGGGTGTTGACCGAGCGCGGGTTTTTGAAAGATTTCGACCTGAAGATTTTTGAGGGGGCGGGCGCGTTTGTCTGCGGCGAGGAGACGGCGCTCATTGAATCCATCGAGGGCCGACGGGGCATCCCGCGGTTGAAGCCGCCCTACCCGGCCGAGTCTGGTTTGTGGGGCCGGCCGACGTTGATCAACAACGTGGAGACGTTCGCGCTCGTGCCGTGGATCATCCGCAACGGCGCGGAGAAATTCGCCGCGCTCGGCACGGCCAAGAGCAAAGGCACGAAAGTGTTCGCGCTGGCCGGCAAGGTCGCACGGACCGGACTGATCGAAGTGCCGATGGGCATCACCGTGCGGCAGATTGTCGAGGAGATCGGCGGCGGCGTGCCGAATGGCAAACAATTCAAGGCGGTCCAGATCGGCGGGCCATCGGGTGGATGCCTGCCGGCGTCGTTGGCCGATACGCCGGTGGATTACGAGGCGTTGACGGCGGCGGGCGCGATCATGGGATCGGGCGGGATGATTGTGCTCGACGAGGACGATTGCATGGTGGACGTGGCCCGGTATTTCCTGTCGTTCCTGAAGGCCGAGTCCTGCGGCGAGTGCACCTTCTGCCGGATCGGCACGATGCGGATGTGGGAGATCCTCGACCGGCTGTGCGAAGGCAAAGGAAAACGCAGCGACCTCGACGAGCTTCTTCAACTGGCCGGACTGACTGCCGCCGGCAGCATCTGCGGCTTGGGCCGGACCGCGCCGAACCCGGTGTTGACGACGCTCCGGTATTTCCGCGACGAATACGAAGCGCACATCGCCGGTCGTTGTCCGGCGGGCCGGTGTAAGGCGTTGATTCAATACGTCGTCCAAGACAACTGCACCGGCTGCACCATTTGCGCCCAACGTTGCCCCGCCGACGCCATCGCCCTCACGCCCTATCAGAAGCATCACATTGACACGGACAAATGCACCCGCTGCGATGTTTGCCGGGTGGACTGCCCCGCCAACGCCATCGCCATCGAAAGCGCTGGCCAGAAATGCACCGGCCACACCCACCAGGAACACCTCCAACCGTTGGGCAGGGTATGATCCGACTCACCATTGATAACCAGCCGGTCGAAGTCCCCGAAGGCAGCACGATTCTCGACGCCGCCCGGCAACTGGGAATCAACATCCCAACGCTCTGTTTCCTCGCCGGCGTGAAAGAGAACCGGCCGTCCTGCATGGCGTGCGTGGTGAAAGTCGGCAACGATGCGCGGCTAGTGCCGTCCTGTTCGACAAAAGCCGTCAACGGCATGGTCGTCTCCAGCGAAACCGCCGAAGTGAAAGCGGCCCGCAAAGCCGCGCTCGAACTGCTGTTCAGCGATCACCTCGGCGACTGCATCTCCGTCTGCCAACGCGCCTGCCCGGCGCACCTGCAAATCCCGGAAACCATCCGCCTCGTCGCCGCCGGCAAGATGACCGAGGCCATCGCCACGGTGAAAGAAAACATCGTGTTCCCCGGCGTGTTGGGCCGGATTTGCCGCGCGCCGTGCGAACAGGGTTGCCGCCGCCGCCAGTACGATGGCGCAGTGGCGATTCAACTGATCGAACGCGAAGTCGCCGACCTTGCCGGCAAGAGTTACGTCCCGGCCTGTGCCCCGCCGACCGGCAAGCGCGTGGCCATCATCGGCGCCGGGGCGACCGGCTTGAGCGCGGCGTTCTTCCTCTTGCGGCTCGGCCACAAGGCAGTGGTGTTCGACGCAGCAGCGCAGCCGGGCGGTCAGATGCGAGGGAAAGTAGCCGATAAAGTGCTCGAGGCCGACATTGAAACCATCCGGCAAATGGGTTTGGAGTTTCGCGGCAGTTCACGGATCCGGGCTGACGTTGTGCGACGAGAATTCGATGCGGTGATTCTTGCCGTCGGGCCGAACACCACCGGACTCGGTGTGGACGCGACCGAGCGAATGATCCGCGTCAGTCCGAAAGATTTTTCCACGAGTCTGGCCGGGGTGTTCGCCGGGGGGACGTGCATCCGCGCCGCGTGGGATCCGGCCCGGTCGGTCGGCGACGGGAAGGTGTTAGCGGAGAGTGTGGACGCGTTTCTGAACGGGCGCGAGTACCGGCTGGTGATCAAGGAATTCACTTCGACGATTCCGAAGTTGACGACCGAGGAGTACCAGCAGTTGGCGAAGGGCGCGAACTCGGCGTTGACGGTGCGAGAGTTGGTCAGCGAAGCGGAGAAGGCGGCCGGGCGGTGTTGCCACTGCGATTGCCGGGCCGCCCATGATTGCCGGTTGCGCATTTTCGCCGAGCAGTACGACGTGAACCCACGCGCCTTCAGCGGCGAACACCGGCGAGCTTTTCAAGTGATTCGTCAGCCGGGCGGCGTCATCTTCGAACCCGGCAAGTGCATCTCCTGCGGGATCTGCGTTGCAATCGCCACCCAGGCCCAAGAACCCCTCGGCCTGACGTTCGTCGGACGCGGCTTCGACGTGCACGTGGCTGTCCCGTTGGACGGCGCGCTCGCGGACGGCCTGCAGAAGGTTGGGGCGGAATGCGTCAAACACTGCCCGACCGGCGCGTTGGCGTTGGAGCACGACTCTTGACATATTCGCTTTGGCAGATATGTTGGGCCGCATGAACAAGGCGCGCGTTCTCTTTCTCTGCACCGGCAATTCCTGTCGCAGTCACATGGCGGAAGGGTGGCTCCGGCATCTTGGCGGCGACCGGTTCGAAGCGCTCAGCGCCGGGGCGAAACCCACCGGCTACGTTCACCCGCTCGCCATCAAGGTCATGGCCGAAGCCGGCGTGGACATCTCGCAACACCGGTCGAAGTCCATTGATGAGTTTGCAGGCCAACCGCTCGATCTGCTCGTGACCGTTTGCGACAACGCGCGCGAGTCCTGCCCCATGTATGCCGGCGCCAAGAAACAGGTTCACTGGGGGTTCGACGACCCGGCGCACGCCACCGGCACCGAAGAGGAAAAGATGGCGGTGTTCCGCCGGGTGCGGGACGAAATCCGGCAGCGAATTCAGAAGTTCTTGGAGACAGACCAATGAAAGACAAAGAGGCAGTGCGAGCAGCGGTGCGGGCCGGGTACGGCGCGATTGCGCAAAAGGGCGGGTCGTGTTGCGGGGCCGGGTGTGATTGCGGCGGCAGCGGGTCGGTGGCCACTCAGATTGGCTACTCGAATAAAGAATTGCAGGCGCTGCCGGCCGGGGCCGACATGGGATTGTCGTGCGGCAATCCCACAGCCATCGCCGCGCTGAAACCGGGCGAGGTGGTGCTTGATCTCGGTAGCGGTGGCGGATTCGATGTGTTCATTGCCGGGCGCAAGGTCGGCAAGCGCGGGCGCGTGATCGGCGTGGACATGACGCCGGAAATGATCGCCAAAGCCCGACGGAACATACCGGCTTCAGGGCTGAAGAACGTCGAGTTCCGGCTCGGTGAGATCGAGCATTTGCCGGTCGCGGATGCGTCGGTGGATGTGGTGATTTCGAACTGCGTCATCAATCTGTCACCCGACAAGCCGCAGGTCTGGCGCGAGATCGCCCGGGTGCTGAGGCCCGGCGGGCGCGTGGCGGTGTCGGATTTGGCATTGCTCAAACCGTTACCGGCCAAAGTGACGAAGATGGTGGAGGCGCTGGTGGGCTGCGTGGCCGGGGCGGCGCAGGTGAAAGACCTTCGGCGGATGTTGCGGGCAGCCGGGTTTGTGGACATCCGGCTGACGGCGAAACCGGGCTATATCAAAGCGATGACCGGGTTCAATGATCCGCTCTACCGGAAGATTGCCCGGCATCTGCCGCGCGGGACGACACCGGCGGATTACATCACCAGCCTGGAGATCAGCGCGCGCCGTGGATAATCCCAGCCAATTGTTCAAGGCGTTTGCGGACGAGACCCGGTTGCGGATCCTGAACCTGCTCGCGCAACGCGACCATTGCGTGTGCGAGTTTCAGGGCATCCTGCGCGTGCCGCAGCCAAAGATTTCCCGGCATCTCGCCTATCTGCGCCGCTGCGGGCTGGTGGTGGAAGAACGGCACGGCAAGCGGATCATGTATTCGCTGGCCGAACCGCGCAACGAGGTCCATGCGGCGTTGTTGCATTGCGTGCGCGGTTGTTTCCAGAAGATTGATTTTTTGCAGCGCGACATCGAGCGCGACAAGAAAACCAAACCCATCCTCTGTGAGTGACATCATGAGCGAACACATTTCCCGCAAACTCTCCTTCTTCGACCGGTATCTGACGTTGTGGATTTTCCTGGCGATGGGCGTTGGCGTCGGCGCCGGGTATTTCATTCCCGGCGTCGAGGGGTTCATCAATCAGTTCAATGCCGGCACGACGAATGTCCCGATTGCCATCGGGCTGATCCTGATGATGTATCCGCCGCTGGCGAAGGTGAAGTATGAGGAACTCGCCGACGTGTTCCGCAACTGGAAGGTGCTCGGCCTGTCGCTGGTGCAAAACTGGGTGATCGGGCCGATCCTGATGTTCTTCCTCGCGATCCTGTTTCTGCGCGGCTACCCGGAATACATGGTCGGCTTGATCATGATCGGCCTGGCGCGCTGCATCGCGATGGTGATCGTCTGGAACGAACTGGCCAAAGGCGACACGGAATACTGCGCCGGGCTGGTGGCGTTCAACAGCGTGTTTCAGGTGTTGTTTTTCAGCGTGTACGCGTGGTTTTTCATCACGGTGTTGCCGCCGTTGTTCGGACTGTCCGGCAGCGTCGTGCAGGTCACGATGGGCCAGATTGCCGAGAGCGTGTTCATCTATCTCGGCATCCCCTTCATCGTCGGAGTGCTCAGCCGCATCCTCGGTCTGAAGCTGAAGGGCCGGGAATGGTACGAACACCGGTTCATCCCGCGCATCGCGCCGCTGACCCTGATTGCGTTGCTGTTCACGATCGTGGTGATGTTCAGTCTCAAGGGCGAACTCATCGTGAAAATCCCGCTCGACGTGGTGCGGATCGCCGTGCCGCTGCTGGTCTATTTCGTCGTCATGTTCCTCGTCAGTTTCTATTTGGGTCGCAAGATCGGCGCGGACTATTCCAAGACAGCGACGCTCTCCTTTACCGCCGCGAGCAACAACTTTGAGCTGGCGATTGCCGTCGCCGTCGCCGTGTTCGGCATCAACAGCGGCGCGGCTTTTGCAGCCGTGATCGGCCCGTTGGTGGAGGTGCCGGTTTTGATCGGACTGGTCAACGTCGCGCTCTTCTTCCAGCGCCGGTATTTCGGAAACGCCGCGACCGGCACTGTTCCGACACCCCCCTGCTGTTCCACACGGTGATTCGGACGAGTTGGGTCCGGGAATGAAGCGGGGCAACACGGACGATTGGCACGCACCGTCCGTGCATCGCCAAGCCGAACTGGGGCATCGCCCACTGCAAAAAAAGACAGATTGACATCACTTGGC
>Ga0207433_10008095_pt1 | contig 17248 bp, 14 predicted proteins | sample YelNatPaOPGAMG01_FD_187559 | JGI IMG/M metagenome (GOLD analysis project Ga0207433, IMG submission 187559) | Hot spring thermophilic microbial communities from Obsidian Pool, Yellowstone National Park, USA - OP-RAMG-01 (SPAdes) (version 3) | ecosystem: Environmental > Aquatic > Thermal springs... | reverse complement strand
TCGTAGTAACCGTCAGAACTTGATGGGTTTGCTGAAACGCTTCCGCCACCTGATGGGTTAACAGCAACCGTAAGCTGGTACTGGAGTTTCATGTAGGCCGTAAGCGTTGTTGCGGCTGTTACTGAAACTGTTCTCGGGTTGCTCGTTGAGCCGCCGCTCCACTGAGTGAAGACGTAGCGTGTTCCGGAGCTTGGGCTGTATGGCGAAACAACTTCAACTGTGTGGGAGCCGTAGGAAACTGTTGCTTGAACCTTTCCGCTTGAGTCAGTCGTATATGAGGTCCCATCAACTTTAATTGTCACGCCTTGGATGCCTGTCGTCGTCCCGCTTCTGTAAACGTAGATCGTCAGCGTGTATGTTGTGCCTGTAAAGACTGCTGTTAAGCTGTGGGGGGCGTTCATGTTTACATTTGTTGGGTTGCTTGTTGAGTAATCTGAACCGTCGAGCTGCCATTTGCTAAACGTGTAGCCTGCGCTTGCCTGAGCGGTTGCAGTAACGCTTGTTCCAGCGTCATAGTAGCCGTCCGAGCTTGATGGATTGAGCGATACGCTTCCAGCGCCTGACGGGGAAACGCTCACCGTCAACCGATATTCAGTGTGATATGAGGGGCTGACGCTCCCTGAGCTTGAAACGGTTATTGTCCCGCTTGGTGTACTGTGGTTCGCGTATCGCTTTCCATCAGTCGTCGTGCTAACGTATTGCTGGTATGAGTAGCTATGAGGTGTGCCGCTATCCCACCAAAAGCTTACGGGAAGGTTTGAATATCCATAGTTTGTTCCGTCAGCCGTTACAACAGTCCCGAAAGCGTCCGAGCTTAACCCGCTGGCTGTGAACGTCCACTGGTACTGGGTCTTATAAGTGGCTGTAATAGCGCCGCCGGCTGAAGGAACTACTATTGTTCCGCTCTTAGCTGTTGACAGGCCGCTCGTTGAAACCCACGCATAGCGCTTTCCGCTTGTTGTTGAGCTGACTGGATCGGACCACGTGAAGCTGTGAGATGAGTCGACAGTCCAGGTGAAGCTTATTGGGAGCTGACCGTAAGAGTAACCCGAGCTGTCGACGGTTAAAACCGTACCAGAGGCGTCTAAGCTTAACCCGCTCGCGGAGAATGTGACTGTTGCGGTCTGTGTTGCGGTCTGCGTAACTGCGCCTGAAACCACAACTGGGAAGACGTTTCCGCGCTCAGTTTGGAGTCCGAGCCTGCTTACGCCGCTGGTCAACATAATGTTAACGATGAAGGTTCTGCTTTCAAGCGGAATTATCCTCATAGTCTGGTTGAGGTGGATGGGTAAGAGCGACCCGTCGGGGTTTAAAAGGAGGACGTAGGATATTGCTAGGGGGACTTCGCCTGTGTTGGTAACGTTAAACGTGGCGGTTCTAGTGCTCGGGTCGTAGCTTAAGAGAGCTGCTTTAAGGTTCTCCCTCAGCTTCTCGGAAATTTTGCCAGTTGTCTCGGTTCCGGTTTTTGCGGACTGCATCTGACTCGTGGAAATGTAGAGAAGCGCGGCTGTGAAAGTGCTGATGAGAAGTATGACTATTAAAACTGCAACTATCGAGCTGACCGCAAACCTGCCCTCTAGAAGCTTACCCAACCAGAAACACCAAAAGGCTTCAGAGCCAGAACTTTAAAGCGTAAAGCATGGTGCGGAGGCCCTAAGCTTGAAAAAGAGGAGGACTAAGGGGACTGACTAGGGAGCCTGCTCGAAGCCTAAGCTTACGGTTGGCTCGGGGACAGCTCTTGGAACGAACAGGATGCTTTCCATGTAAGACCACCTTGAGGTTAGGTCTATGTAGTTGGAGCCGTCGCCCCGGCAGATGCACTCGGTCGGCGTTGCAGACGACCACAGCCGGTAAACGTTGAACTGGATGTAGCCGTTCCTGTACAGGATTGTCTCGAAATCTGCAGGCGTGGACGAACTACCGTAGTAAGTTGTCGCCCACCTGTATGCAACGTACTGGCCTAAGTTCGCATCGGTTCCCATTATCTCGTAGATTCCGGCGTCGCTCCTGTAGCTGGTGCTTATATAAAGGTCGTCCCAGTGGGCAGTCAGGATCTTAGAGCTCATGTCGAGGTAGTTTGAGTACCGCGAGTCGCCTGCGCCGTCCCACCTAAGCAGCCCGTTTGTTGAAAGCGTTATTCTGCTAACTGAAGTTCCGTAGATTGTAATGGTGTATGGCATAGTCCTGGAGCCGTAGCTGTCGTCGCCGGAAATGCCTAGGTAAGTCCCGCCTGAAATCCATTCCTTGCTTGACAGAATGAACGCGTCATAGTAGGCGTCGCAGTCTCCGGTCGTAAACCTGCTCGATATTCTCTTTCCAAAAACTGCAACCGAGTTGCTCTGGGAAGTTGCCGACGGGTTGCCGTAGTACATGTAGATGGTCTTTGTCCCAGCGGGTATGGATGGAACCTTAACCCATATCTTTGTGCTCGCCGTGTTTACTGTGCCTGGCTCAATCCAGTAGCTCAGAAGCGTTGCATCGTCTGAATCCGTAAACCTTATGTCTCCGCCGTCGGAGCGCATTTTGCCCGCCGATATGAGCGAAGCCGTGTCAACCTGAACCAGTATCTGATAGTTGCTAAGGCTCAGGGTGCTTGATATCGTTATTGGGCGCCGGTAGCTCCAGCCCGTCAGCCAAGGTATGAAGTTCGCCGTTTCAGTTACCGGTCCGTTCACGGTTACAGAGGAGGGGTTCGCCGTTCCCGAATATGAGCCTAACCCTGAACCAGCCCAGCTGCTGAACACGTATCCGGAAGACGCTGTAGCCAATATTTGAACGGTTGAGCCGGAGTCGTACCAGTAGGTTCCAAGCGCAGGGTTCGTTGTGCCGCCGCCTAAAGGGTTAACGTTCATCGTTAGGCTGTACTGGGTTTTGTACGTGGCTATTACGTAGCCGTTCGCGTTTACTGTGAAGGAGTTGTCAGACTGCTTTGTTGACAAGCCGCTTGTGGAAGCCCAAACGTATCTCACTCCTGAGCTTCCGCTCACAAGAGAGCTCCATGAGAAGCTGTGTGTCGAGCCTGAAACCCACTGGAAGGTTTTTGGTAGCTGGCTGTAAGTGTACGGGGACCCGTCAACCGTCAAAACGGTTCTTGACGCGTCTGAGCCGAGTCCTTGAGCGGTGAAGGTTACGTAGACGGGCTGTCCGGGCGGGACCGTCTGCGTGGTTCCGCCTTGAACAGGTTGCTCCTCCCAGAAGATGTTTCCAAGGGAGGTCACAACGCCGACTGGCCAGTTTGGTGGCACGCCATCTGGCAGGTTGATTTGCTTTGACCCTAGGAGGGGGATAATGTCGGATATATTAAAGTATCGTACACTCTCGCCCTCCCCAGGACGATTACGCGCCAAAAGCCCAACTATGACGGCAGGCGTAGAGCCCTCGTTTGTGACGTTAATTTGGTCGGCGCTCACCCGTTCGACGACTAGGCTTTCCTTAGCCTTGGTCGCCACAGCCTCGTTGGCGTTTTTCACACTCGTGTTGTATTGGTTTGACTCCATAACGACGATGCCTATACATGTCAGAACGATCATGAAGACGACTATGATGGCTATTGCGCCTACAGCCACCGTTCCCGTTCTCTGCCTTAAACGTTTATTTTCCATATGAATATGCCTCCCTCCTTAATGGTGAAAATGGCGTCGAACTGCGAGGGGAGCTGGTTCATCGTAATTTTCAATACAACAAGCTCCTTGGGGTCTATGCATCCATTACCAACTATGCCTCCGTACTCTTGGTTAATGCTATACGAGTATGCTGTACCATTGATGTAGAGCTTGTCGGGAGTTGAAGCCTCAGACCCGTAGTTGTAAATGTAGAGGTACAGATTGCTTCCGTCCTTGTAAGCGTAGGTCAAGCTCAGGAGCTGACGTTGCCTCCTCTCAGCCGCCCTAATCAGGTCAACCATGCTGAGCGCCTGACTCTGCGCCACGCTCCTTCCAGCCACGATGTAAGCCACAGCCATGGCTATCGTTATCATGGCTATGAGAACGGCGCCTACAATCTCGCTTACGGCACGCCTCTGAACAAACAACCTGCTCACAAGCTCACCTAAAAAAGGGAAAGCGAACACTTTAAAATGAAAGATATGGCAGCTGGAAAAGCAGAACAGGATGTCAACCCAAGCAGTACACTATAATGGTCTTTTCGAAGGTGCTGGTTCCGTCGCCTGCCTTAATTTTCACGGGATAGCTTTTGCCGACGGTAAAACCTGTCCCTATATTGACATCAGTAAAGCTGTATGAAGCAAACGCACCCGGGTTCAGAGTAGCCGTTAAGATCTCCTTTCCCCCTGTTGCCGGTTTCTCTGTTCCAGAATCGTCCCATATGGATACATTACAGGACGTTATCGGCTTGTTACCTGTGTTTTTTACTGTTATGGAGAAAAGGACTTTCGATGGTGAGGCAGCTTTAACGAGGTCGCATGAAACGATGTCAACTTGCAGCGTAGAGCTCATGGTTCCGACTGTGCTGAAGAACAGGGAGTATACGGCTAGGCTTGCAACAACCGTTATAGCTATCAGAATTATCGTCGCCAGCAACGGGCTCACGGCTTTCCTGCGTTTTAGAAGTTGGTAGCCGAAAATGTTCACTTGCACCACCTCACTAACCATTACAAGTGACCACCAGCGACTTGGCGAGTGTGCTGTTGTCGGACGCTGTTATGCTAATTTTTACAGGATAGGATCGTCCAACCGTGGCTGAAGCAGCCACGAAGGTGGTTGAATTACTCCAAACCTGACCTGGTTGCAGGGTGATACTTGAATCTGAAAGCGAAGCGTTTCCTGAGTCAAGGAAGACGGTTACCGTGATGCCACTTATGGGTTTGTTGCCTGAGTTCTTTATCGTGGCGGAAAACAAGCCTGTTGATGATGTTCTCACTAAATCAATCGAAACGATCTGTATGTTCAGCTGGGAACTCATGGTTCCAGCTGTGTTGAAGAACAGGCTGTAAATCATGAGACCTGCAGCGACTGTTATGGCTATGAGGATTATGGTGGCTAATAGTGGGCTCACAGCTTTCCAGCCGAATGTCTCCCTTTTTAAACGCATTTCACGCTTCACCATTAGTGTCTGTGCGTGAGAACTTTAAAATGGGGAAATAAAAAGGTGAGGAATGTTAAGGTTTCTGATATACGACATACCAGAACACTGAATTAATATCGTCTATATTTGTAATGGACTCAGTTATACTAGTCGTTCCGTACTTCAATGCTCCGCCGCCGCTTTGCCATCGCATAAAGTTGTAAGTTACGCCGGGAACAACGGCAGAAGCTGGAGCGTTTCCTGTGAACGAGGCTATCCAGTACGGAGGGCCGTTCCATGAGCTTGTCGGAAGGTAAACTATTATGTATCCTGCGTCGTTTGAGCACAATCGCAACGTTTGACCGCCAGTTGTGATGTTTATATTCACGCCCTCAAGTCCGTTGTTGTTGGTGTCCACAACGCATATTGTAAGTTTGATCTTAAAGAAGTGCTCAATGTTGCCTGCATCCCACACAGTTGATGAATCGCCCTGAACTGTTTGGCCCCCGACAACCCAGTAGCCAGGGATACATTCGTCCGTTGAGGATATGGCCGTAAATGTTGTTCCCTCCAGGTACCAGCCTGTGCTTGGCGTGCTGTTTGTGCCGACGTTTGAACCTAGGTAAGACTCGTAGGAGCCAGGAAAGAGATTGATATTGACGTAGATGCGCCTTGAATAGTAAGCTACAACTTCCCCTCCGCCTGGTGCAGCGGTTATCGTGCCTTCTCTTTCGGTGGAAAGCCCCTCAGTACGCGTCCAATTGTACATTGTGTCGACGCTTCCAGCCGGGCTACTAAAGTCCGGCGTCTCGTCAAGGGCTAAGTCATACCATGCGAACGTGTGTGTTGATCCGACATACCAGTAATATGTTACGGGCAATTGCTGGACAAGGTACCAATCATCGTCGACTTGCAGGATCCAAGCGTCCCTGCCAGTGGCGTTCCTGCAGCTTCCGTGGTACTGGAACATTGCTTTGAAGGTTACTTTTGATGACTCTCTGACGTCGAGTAGGAAGAAGCTGTTCTTCCTAATGTTTTCTGACGTTGCTGTGACTGTTATATTGTAAACCCCTATCGGCGTTGACTCGGAGGTGTAAATGCTCAAAGTGCTGACGAAGGGCGGCATCTCTTTTGACGGTTTGAACTGGGCCGAAGCCCCCGCAGGCAAGCCTGAAACGGATAGGCTAACTTCGTCTTGTATTGATGTGGTGAGGGAAACGGAGACGCCGATCGTCGCCGGTTTTTCGCGCAGTGTCACGACGCTTTCAGGACTTACGGAGATTGAAAAGTTGAATTCCGGAGGCGGTGCGTTTGTCCAAGCGATCTGGTCTATTACAAAGCCGTCGTAGTTAACGCTAGCATCTGATTTTAGCCTAACTTTTAAAGTGTCTCCAACAACCCAAGGCGACCAGATATCAGTATAAAAATCACTGTAACGCTGCACCTCATAGCCAGTTGCATTCATAACATAAACACGGTCGTACCAACATTCGACCTCTATATATTGGAAGTGAACCTTTATTTGTGTTGCTCCCGCCCTCGTTATTATCCAAGTGTTGTCGTAGTTGTTCGGATACGGGTGCGGGCTTTCAATGTCGCAGTTTTCGACATTGCCTACCAGAGTAAATATCGGTTGCAATGTGCAGTTTTCATACATCGTTAAAGTTAGAGGGTTATCCGTGAATGTGTCTGGATAATTGCTGCCGTCTGGATAGTACTCGTCATAAATCCATTCTTCAAAGGCGTATCCTGGACTTGGAATGGCGGTTATTGAAAGCTTGTCGGATCGAAGGCAAGCGTAAGTTCCCGGTTCAGGGCTCGTTGTCCCGCCTTCTGTTGTTATAATTGAAAGTGTCAAGGCTTTAGCGAAGTATGCGTACACTGTATGGTTCATGTTCATAGTGATGGTTAAAGTCGTGTTTGAACCATCATCGACGCCATCAACCCTCCAGCATACAAACTTAAAACCAGGGTCGGAAAAGGCTTTAATCGTAACGTTTTTTCCTGTCGCAATGGCATAGGTGCCCAGGCCTGGATTTGTTGAGCCTCCGGCGCTTGCATCAATTGTTAACCTAACTGCGTCGAAAACAGCTTTGAGAGTGCAGCTTTGGTTGATGGTTACCTTTATCGGGTTGTCTGAGCCAACGTTCACCCCGTTCAGCTCCCAATGGAACTTAATGTCCCAACTTCCTGGAGCTGCGGCTACTTTGACGTACCTTCCTTTTTCATAAAAATATGTCCCCGGCGATGGGCATGTAGTTCCACCGAACGTTGTCTGGATTGTTAGCTGCAATAGCGGCTCGAAAACCGCCTGCAAAGTGTGGTCACGATCCACAGTGACGGCAATCGTGTCGTCTGCCCCATTATCAACGCCGTCGAGGACCCATTTTTTGAAGACATAACCAGAAGTTTGCAGGGCTGTCGCAGTGAACCTTGCTCCGGTTTTCATTATATATTTATCTGGCTGCGGCGTTATTGTTCCCCCTGTTGAAGTTAACGTTAAAGTTGATGTTGAAACGCTGCTTGCTTTAACGAAAACCGCCTGCAAAGTGTGGATCGCGTTCATCGTCATAACTATCTTATTGCTTGGGGCTACTTCGGAACCGTCTAAAATCCACTTGTCCAAGACGTAGCCGGAGTCTGGTATGGCTGAAACTTCAGCTTTATCACTGTACCAGTATGACCCGGGCGCAGGATCCGTAGTGCCGCCGGAAGAAGACGTTATTGTCAAAGCCCGCTCGCAAAGTTGGTCATACCCATCCACAGGATGCCCATCAACGTTTGATGGCACACCGTAGAACTTCACTCCGTTTTGGTATCCAATAGTGTAAGCCCATGTCGTGGCAAAGTCGCCGGAACCAATCAATGCCCATATAACATACGTGCTTCGGTCGCCTGTCCTTGGAGATTTAACCATAGCACCCCAATTAGTAGTTATTGGCTCGTTAGCAGGAATGGTGTAAGAGCCGTCGACCATCAAAGTATCTCCAAAACCGTGGTAAAATGCAACTGTGGCATCTGTGGATCCTGGCAGATCCGCTTTGAAGTTTGCCACAGAGGAAGCGAGGTAATACGGTTTGGACAACTGAAGCTTCACTCGCAAACCAGAAATATGATGATAATTAGACAACCCTTCAGGGTCACTATATACTGTATGGCTCCAGCCACTTGTGCTTATATACATAATATATGTATGGGTGAAGTTCTCCGGCTTCTTCACATTCAAACTATATCGTCCTCCAATGAGTCCGCAATGTTCAAATGTATGCTGGTCACCGCCTGCCCAAGCTGTCCAAGCACCATCATACAATTCGCTCCAATACAACGTCTCATTCTGGGACCACTCCCCAAATGGCGAAACATAAGAGAAGCTAATCGTTCCTTCATCAGCCCAGTAGGTGTATGGCATCTGCGAGTATTTGACGCCCAAACCCCCAATTTTTAGCACTATTTTGTCGCTTATTGCCCCCTTGATGTTCCACAAGCCTCTCTCGTAGAACGTTATTGGCCATTGACGTACGTATTTACCAATAATAATTAGCACTGGTGCTGTCACGTTTACAGGCGATGCAGGTCCATCAACCTCTTCGAGGCGGTAGCGACTGTTTGGAACGGAGCGTTGAATAATGGACGAGTATTCGTACCTTACCACTGCGCCCCTTTTAACCACCATTATGACAGGCACATTGTCATATGTGTAGCTCTTTGCCGGTGAAGCCGATATTGTGACAACGTTCCCCAGAGCTGAGTCATCAAGTCCCTCCTGTCCAAAAACCAGCAACGATTGTCCCTCTCCCCAAGTCGGGGTTGTTCCAGTTAAGTTTCCCCCGGATGAGGGTCCTGTTGGAGTGCCTCCACACCCAGTACCTTTACACATAACAGTCGTGATGTGGCTGAAGCTGCCGCCATCGGATGCGACTGCTTTTATTATTTGCACAGTGTAGAAGTTGCCGACGATGTACCAATCGGCGTGTATCGCTGGGGTCGTGCTGTCAGTCAATAGGATGCTAACAGATTTTCCTGGATCGAGGGGCTTGGATGATGTAACTGTTGGGATTGTGTAGTCGGACTCATTGTGGAGTTTAACGGTTAAAAGAATGATGGGTTTGTTCCCAGTGTTCTTTAACGTTGCTACGAAAGCGATTTTAGGCTCGTAACTGTTTTTATAAAGCTCTAAGACCTCAAAGTCGACCTGTGTTTTTTGCGACTCAACCATAAAGAAGTTGTTGTATACGGCGAATGTGAGTAAACCGCCGGCTAGGACTATGGCTATTAAAATCACCGTCGCTATTATGGGGCTCAGCGCTCTTCTAACATGTAGCAGCTTTCCCAAGGGAATCTACCACAGACCAGCTATGTCTAAACTTTAAAATTATAAGCATGGAAAACAGACTTGAAAAAGGAAAAAGGGGGGATTTAAGCCCGTTTGCAGTTGGCAGTTTATGCTGATGTGCACATCACTGTGAAGGCGTCGCTGAACGTACTTCCATCGCTGAACTTAGCGGAAACAATCACGGTGTAGAGGTTGCCGATAACGTAGCTCTGTGTCAAAGAAGATGGGGAATAATATACGCTTTGACCTGGTTGTAGGGCGTTTCCTGGAAGAGTAACCGTAGCTGTGGCCTCACCATCAAGGGTGACGTTAAGTTCTGACACAGGCTTGTTGCCAGTGTTTTTTATTGTAATAGTAAAGTTCACTGCGCCACTCGTTGCCTTAACGAGCTTCATGTTCTCAACTGCAACTTGCCCTTTAGCGGATAACACTCCAGCTGTGCTGAAGAATGCGCTGTAGATCAATAGTCCGCCTGCGATGGTTATCGCTATTAGGATTATTGTTGCTATGAGCGGGCTTATGCCTCTTCTTTTCAATGTTTTCGTTTTCATGTCAAGCCCGTAAGCGTGTGACGTGAGAACTTAAAAATGAAGGCTATGCGAGGTGCGTCGATTTTTAAGTTTTGACGCTGAGTACTTTGAGGTTCAGGGTTTGACGGACACCGCGAAGTGCCCAAAGTGTGGCACAGTCGTCCATATGCCAGTTAAAAGCTGGGATGTGAAGCCGAAGAGGGGAGGAGCAACCTTCCACGTCAGCCTTTATGAATGCCCGAAGTGCCTAAAACGCTGGACTGAGAAGAGGAGGCTGAACGCGTCTCCCTTAAATCGTCAGGAGCAGCCAATTTTCGCGGGGAAATTCAGTTGCTCGGCTATGCTTTAGCGCTTGCAGTTCTGGCCTACGCGTCTTACAGCGACGTTAAGACACGTGAGGTTTCAGACCTCGTCTGGTTAATAGGCTGTCCAGCTGGCTTGGCTTTAAGCCTCTTCGAAGCCTCAGCAGGCGAGGTTGCCGCTACGACGCTTCTCCTTTCAGCAGGCTTATCAGCCTGCCTTGCTGCGCTTCTCTTCCACCTCGCACTTTTCGGAGGCGCAGATGCGCTGGCGCTTCTCTTCCTCAGCTTAACAGTTCCAGCCTACCCGGAAGGATTGCCGCTTCTGAAGGACCCGTTGCCTCTGCCTTACCTTGCAGCCCTCTGCAACGCCACGCTGTTGAGCCTCACCTGGCCCCTCGCTGTCTTCGCCTTAAACCTCGCCGACGTGTTGAGGGGAAGAAACCCGTTCAGAGATGTCGAAGTGGGCTTTTTGGGAATAGTCATGTTTATGTTTACTGCTAGGCGAGTCAGCCTTGAAACGCTCACGTCTGGGTTCCACTACTTCCCAGCCGAGAGGCTGGTGGAAAATAACGGAAGACTCGTCAGGACCCCAGCCTACTTCGTTAAGGCCGAAGCTGACGTGGCTGCAATAACGAAGCAGATGGTTGAGCATAGGGAGCTGTACGCCGAAGGCGTGCTTGCCTCGCCGACGCTGCCTATGATCGCCTTCCTAGCTGCGGGTTTGGCCTTAACCCCCTTCGGCAACATGGCTCTGCAGGTGGTGCACCTCCTAGCCGGGATGAGCTTTTAACGTTTCCAGGCTTAGCCTCTGGAACAAACGCTCAAAACCTCCTTTTTAAGTTCCCGCGCGGAAAGCTATCGGTGAGAATGAGTGGTGAAGTTCAAGAGACTAAGAAGGTTTGCATGCAAGTTTAAGGAAGCCGTGCTACGGGCCTCGTATGAGTGGTTCGGTCCATTGCTTACAACGATAGCGTTGATGAGGGCTAGAAGGGAGGAGGAGGTTTCAGTCGGCTACGCTGGAGTGGCATCATGCATAATGGCTGGCATAATCATGGCGGTCGCGAAGCCTCTTGCAACATGGATTACCGGCGTGAACGTGGACAACCCGGGAGGCAACATGCCTCCAGACCTTGCTGCCATGGTCTCCAAGCTTCTGACTTTAATCCAATACCTCGGCGTTGTGTTGATGGTCCTGGGCCTGATATGGGCTGGCATAAACCTTGCCAGACGCAGAGAGGACTAGGCGCTTCATTAAAGTCATGAAAATTGGCATAACGGTTGCGCTTATAGGCTTCGGCTTACCGATCCTGCTGTGCCTATCTTCCCTTTTCAAGCTTGCTGGTTTAGCGTTCCTCATATTTTGGCTTTTTAGTTTCGCTTTCGACGTTTACACTACGCGGCGCTTCTACATGGATGACCCAGGCAAGTTCGAGAATAGGGAGCTGAGCGCCATGTTTAAGAGGTTGAACGCGAAGCTCGGCTTCAAAAAGGCTGTTTTGGCTTTCGCCTTCACGGTGGAGATCCCTGCTGGGCTCCTAATATCCTTTGTCGGCACCCCAGCTGTCGCTGGAACCATCGGAGTCCGCTCCACTACGGCCTGTTTAGCAGCCGGCTTCGGCCTGCTCGGCTTCATCCACCTCTACGCGGCCGTGAGGAACCTCGCAATCGAGGCTCTGAGGAAGGCGCCCATGGCCTCAACTTTTAAGCTTTGGGGAGCTCAGCCTTTTGGGATGAAGGTTTTGAGCGGAGAAAGCGTCGTCTGGTCTGGGAAGCCGACGGTTCTGGCGTTCTACGACGCCCTCCTAGGAGGAGCGCTGCTCGTGGCAATCTCAATCGTTCTTCTGGCAACGCCGCTTTCGGCGATAGCTTGGCTTTCGGCGTTAGGCGTTGTCTGCGGCGCCATCCTTATCCTAACAGCGTTCATCAGAGTTCAGGCGAACAGCTACGTTGTTACGGATAAATCTGTGCGCAGGGAGTACCGCTTCGTGGCCGTTAAGGTTGACGAGGCGCCGCTGGACAATGTGACGAACGTTGTCGTGGAGCAGGAAGTCGTCGGAAGGGTTTTCGGCTTCGGCGACGTGAGATTTGACACTGCTGGCACAATGTTCACGGGCGTCCTGTTCAAAGGAGTTAGAAACCCCGTGAAAGTGAAGGAGCAGATAGACGCAAAGCTGAAGCGTCCATGAGAAGGCTTCAGCGCAAAAAAGGGAGTTTATAACGCTATTTGAGCGCCTGATAGCTGGCGTCAAGTACTGCAGCAAGCCGCTTTCAGAGGCTGAGCCCCAGTTCAACATCAGAAACCCGAACTTCCCGTTGACGAAAGCGCTCGTCTTCTGATATCCTCTAGGTGAGGGAAACAACGCGTCTTACAGCTTAACAGTTGGAAACAGCTAAGCTTTAACAGTCACGGCCTACTCCCTCAACGGAGGCTTCTTCACCTCACAATGGCTGCGAGGTGCCGTTAGCAGGATTTTAAAGCTTTTGCTCACTTTACGTTCGAGGGGTCAGTCTTGGGCGACGTAGTGATCCACGGTCGTGCGCAGACGTTCAAAGAAGCCATGAAGATCTTTGCGGAGACGAAGCTCTCAGGCTACAACGCTGAGCTTTGGCTAATGAAGGAGGACACCGACGGGAACAGGTACTCAGTCATATCGAGGGTTAAGAAGAAGGGGAGAAATCCGAAGCTTAAGCTTCTGGATAGGTTGGACGGCGAAGTGTTAGACGTGCTGAGGCTTCCCAAGGAGTTCAAGATCGTCGGCAGGTGGGTTGAGTGCATGGCGCTCAACGACAGGAAAACGCTCCTTATAATGGGTGAAAGGCTCAGGCTTCAGCCGAAAGCTCCTCAACAGTTCACGGCCTAGCGGACAGCTGAAGCTGCATCTGATGTTCGAGGCCGCTCCGCTGGACGGTAAGCGTTACTATGTCGCCTGGGCTCCTGAACTTCTCTATGAAGGTTATGAAGTCGCATGCGTCACGGACCGCGTGTCCGTCCACCGCTGTTATTACGTCATCCTCCCTTAGGCCAGTTCTTTCAGCTGGGCTTCCCGGAAAAACGTAGAGAACCTTCATCCCTCCAACGTAGTCCGGCTGGTAGCCTACGCCTAGCCAAGGGTGATCGTAATGTCCGTCTTTCAGAATTCCGTCAACGACGCGTTTGGCTATGTGAGCTGACGTGGCGAAGGCTATTCCAGGCTCCCTCATGGCGAAGACCACGCCTACAACCTCGCATTTCCCGTTTAGGAGTGGGCCTCCGGAGCTTCCAGGTGCAACGTTCGCGTCGAACTGGACGACGCCCGCAACTGCGTAACCGGCCTGGGGGTAGGGGAAGCCCAGGTCCGCAAGCTGTATGAGCCTTTCAACCCCGCTTACAACCCCTATTGAAAGCGAGCCTCCAAGCCCATACGGGCTTCCGATGGCGTAGACTGGTTCGCCTACGGCTGGTGAGCAGCCGAATTTGAGCGGGGAAACGTCAGGGAAAAGCTCGGCTTTTACGACGGCTATGTCAGTGTAAACGTCTCCTCCTATGAGCGCGGCGTTCGAGGCTGTTTTGTCGTAGTATAGGACTGTGATGGATGAAGCGTTCGCCACAACGTGGTAGCTTGTCACGAGCGTTCCGTTCGCGTCCACCAGGAAGCCTGTGCCCTGCGACGTTGAGCCGTCAACCCTTAAAGCCTTGACAGTTGCGATGGAGGGAGATGCGGCTGTGAAGACCTTCGCCGCAGCGTTCGTTTCAGGCTGCGAAACCCTCTCCTGGAGGTCGCTGTACTGAACGAAGACTATATATAGAACAGCGAAGGCTTCTGCGAGCGCTATGGTTAAAGCGATCAAAAGCGCGGCTGATTTCTTGTCAAACGTTTTCAAGCTCCTGCACCACTATCATGAGGTGCCTGCGCTTTTAAATGCGGTAGGCAAAACCCTTACTTCACGCACTTCTCAGCCTGCAGTAGACCCTGAGCGGAACATAATTGATCCTGTCTCCTCCGGCTTGGCGAGGCGCTCGCAACCTTCGCAGTACTTTTTGAAGCCTTCCACAGACGCAAGGTAAACGTTGAAGCGCTGCCCAGGCTTCTCAGTTTTCTCAACGTTTTTTCCGAAGAAGCTGTCTAGCGTCCTATCAGTCACATGTAGGCCTCCAACGTTTTGCCCACGGGACAGTTAACGCTCCCCCTCAATGGACACGCTGTTTCGGAGCAGCCTTCAACGAGGCGCCCGCTACGCTTCAACCTGGACGGCGTAGACCCCGCGGCCGTTACCGCAGACTGCTCCCAAGGCAGGTCAAACCGAAGAGGTGTAGGAAAGCAGCAAGCTTGCGCTTTAAGCCGAGCACCAGAAACTGGAGCTGCCGAAACTTTAAAGGTGAAGGTTTGCCTCCGCAGCGGCGGGTTGAAAAGCTTATTTAAAAGCGCTGGGTTTGCTTAACCGTTCGGAGGAGCCTCCATGGCTAAATGTCCAAAGTGCGGAGCTGAAGTCGCTGAGCCTAAGAAGAAGTGGACCATGACAGGAAAGCCTGACAAACAGGGGAAGAGGCTGCAGCTTCAGTTCGGCCTCTTCGAGTGTCCAAGCTGCAAGAAGTCCTTCAGGGTGACGCTGAGCAAACAGAAGGTTTAGAGCGAACGTCGCTCTCGCCAACACCCCATTTTTTATGTTGCCGCGCCAGCTTCATGAACCTAGCGAACCTTTACGTCGAACTCTCCGCGCATTCGCGCCAGCGCCAGCGCCTCGTCTTCCGTGGCAACTGAAACGTTTAAGCCGTTCTGCTGAACGTACCATGCCACGAGGACGAGGCACTTGTCGTTCCTGAAAGCCCGCTGTCCTTTATGAGCTTCCTCGTCATGGCCTTTGGGAGAACGTCGATGAAAGCGTCAACAATTTCTTTTATCTCCTTCGCAATTTTCAAACTGTAAAATATATCATAAAGGTCTTTTCCACTCCCTCTTTCATAAAAAGTCTTTATCTTTTTTGCAACAAGAACGGGAAATGTGTAAACGGGAATTTCAACAGGGGCGATATCCAATATCTCGCTTTTAGCCTTCCTGATTTCAAAAATCATTGGACCCTTTGGCTCTATGTTGAACTCGACAAAAACGCAATCTTTTGCGCCCATCTCATTTATAAAATTGCAAGTAAATCTCACAACATCTCTCATCAATCTTGGTTCTTCAATTTGATAGCTGTTTTTGAGATGGGATAGTATATGCTCTTCTAGGAACTCGATCTTTTCCTTCTTGCTTATCTCTTTTGTAAAGAAGGCGTCGAAATCTAAGTCCTCTGAGAATCTTTGTATATCTTTTAGGAAAACCTTGTTTAGAGCTGTCCCGCCTTTGCAGATTAAAGTAGCATGAGGTGCTATTTCCTCTGAAATTATAACCGGACTAAGCTTTGCCCAAATATCAAAGACTCTTGCCTCCTTTAGAACATACTGTAGCCCTAAACCAATTTTTGAAGCCACTTTTCTTGCTTCCCTAAGCTCAACCATGTAACCACCATGAAAACAATTCCTTTTTACCTATGTTGTCAATTACAAGCCAGTCTTTGCTTAGTTTTCCTCCAGATCTCTTTGGGTCAAGGCGTGTTTTCACACGAACTCTTTTTTTGAAGTATTCAATCACAGAATCTGGAACTTTGTAATCTGTCTCATCTTTAAGCGAGCTTAAGAGGTATCCAACTTTTTGGCATAAGCTGTTTGAAGCAAACTTTTTGAAATAGGAAAGGAACTCATTCCACTCCATTTCTTTGCAAAAATACAGAGATTTTAGAACCTCGGAGTAACCACCAGCATACTGTGGATGATAAAGACAATCGAAGAAGGTCTTAGCTATAGAAGAAACCAAATAATCATTCTTTTTTTCATACCCCACGAATCTTTCTCCAAGCTTGATTGCCCTTATTTCATACTGCTTTAGGAGTTTTAGAGTTTCTGATTTATTTTTTGTGGCTATGAAGATTGTAAAGGGTTGGTACTCGCTCAAGCCATGAACTCTTAATGCACTCTGAAAAGCTAAGTATCCATCAAACGCTTTTAAGGCAACAATAAAAGGGTCTTCAAGATACACTTTTCCCTCCAGAGCAGCAACAGCCGGTAAACGCAGATATACCCCCTTTCGAACAGAAGTTATCCATCCCTTTTTTTCCAAGCGATGTAAGAGAACCCGCAGGTGGCCATATTTTAATGGAAGATTTAACCCTTTCAGCTCCTTAACCGTAAACACATTTTTTCCTTCGCTTTCTAGAAGCAGATAGACTTTCTGCTCTAAATGGCTCAACGGTTCTGTAGTGAATTTTGGTGCCATAATGTTATTATAGTAGTAACATCTTAAATCTTTTTCTATCTAAACCGAAAGTTACTGTCATAGTAACAAAATCAAACAAATTTTAACCAAATAAAAATAAAAATAAAATATCTCGCTTTTATATAACAATCTTCAAAAAAGTTTTAGGTTGTTATACAAATTGCTTATGGCATCGGTTTAGCTTTTATTCCTAGCCTTTTTCTTATTTCATTTGCAAGGGCTACTCCATCGCCGATTCTATAGTTATCCGTTATTACAAGCTTTGGTTTGCTTTTTTCCACATATTCTAGCAGTTCATCAAAATCCGAGTGGTCGCTTAAAGCTACAGTATATTCTCTATTTCTTATTTTTCTGCAAGGCTCTTCGAACTCCCATCCGCTGAGATAGATTTTTGTAGCGTTCGTAATCTTTTTTCTTGAAGCCATGTGATAAATTCCTATAAAATTCCCGCTTTTCATAACCTCTTCTGCTTCCACGCTATTTATTGAAATATAATCTCCAAGCTTCATTCCATACTTCTCACAAATTTTTGCAACGTTGTAAACTCTTTCTGGTAAAATTATCGGCGAACTTATTCCTTTTTTATGAAGGATTCCTATCGCTTCCTGCAGCTTTCCATGGTAGCCAAAAATATAGACAGGCCCGATTTTCAAGCTTTCCTCAACAAGCTTCGCGAATTCCTCCTCTACCTTATTCTTAAATGGCCTTAGACAGCTTGGGTTGCCATATGTTGCTTCGATAACTAATACGTCTGAAGGGATTATTTCAGCA
>Ga0207433_10008094_pt1 | contig 17250 bp, 6 predicted proteins | sample YelNatPaOPGAMG01_FD_187559 | JGI IMG/M metagenome (GOLD analysis project Ga0207433, IMG submission 187559) | Hot spring thermophilic microbial communities from Obsidian Pool, Yellowstone National Park, USA - OP-RAMG-01 (SPAdes) (version 3) | ecosystem: Environmental > Aquatic > Thermal springs >... | reverse complement strand
AAAGGAACTTGGATACGAGTCTTATATGGGTCCGGAATACGAATTTTTCCTATTCCAAATTGATAAAGATGGTAAACCAACTACAATCCCTTCTGATAAGGGTAGATATTTTGACCTTATGCCTCTAGATAAAACAGAGTTTGTGCGTGATAAAATCTCGTTATACTTAGATGCTCTTGGGTTCGATGTTGAGACTACACATCATGAGGTTGCAAATGGTCAGCACGAAATCGATTTAAGGTTTGCAGATGCCATGACATCTGCGGATAGAGTCATGATACTGAAACATACAATTAAGACAGTTGCGTTGGAGAATGGACTGCATGCAACCTTTATGCCCAAGCCGATTGCAGGTCAGAATGGGTCGGGTATGCATGTGCACCAATCATTATTTACCTTAGACGGAGAGAATGCGTTTTATGATGAGACCAAGCCGTATGAATTGTCAGATATTGCGAGATGGTATATAGGAGGGATTTTGGCACATGCAAGGGAGACGTGTGCGATACTTGCAAGTTGGGTAAATTCATACAAGCGTCTTGTGCCTGGATATGAAGCGCCTGTTTACATATCTTGGGCAAACAGGAATAGAAGTGCATTGATAAGAATACCTGCAGGTAAAGGTAGAAGCAAGAGGATTGAAGTGCGGAATCCAGACCCTGCTGGGAATCCATATCTGCAATATGCTGTGATGATATCAGCAGGTCTTGAGGGGATTAGGAAAAAGATAGAGCCGCCACAGCCTATAGAGACAGACATATTCAAGTTAACATCTACGGAAAGGGAGAAGATGGGGATTGGTTCTTTGCCGTCAGATTTGAATGAAGCACTAATCGAGATGGAGAAGAGCGAATTGATACGAGAAACTGTAGGTATGCATGTCTTTACGAATTTTCTATATAATAAGAGAAAAGAATGGGACAATTACAAGACACAGGTTACTGATTGGGAAGTTAAGCAATACATTAATTTGTGATTTATCCATGAATTTCTTCATTTATCTCTCGATTTATGATATGATAACATAAATTTATGATATGATATCACATTAAACGAGATAAAGAATAGAGATAAGATTTATGAGATAAATAAACGATACTGTAATGGGGGAAGGTTTATGGGACTAAAAACGAGGATGGCACTTGCAATTTCAGCATTGTTTGCTCTTTTATATGCGATAGTGATGGTACTCTTTTACCTTATTAACCTTACCGGGATTGCGTTTATAATAATAGGAGGCTTGGTTACTCTTGGAATAATATTTCTGCAGTATTTGATTTCACCATTGATAATAAAATGGATATACAAGATAGAATGGATACCTATTCAATATTCCTTAAGTTATGATGTTGCAGAATACATAAGGTTTGTATGTAAAAACGAAGGCATAAACTTACCAAAATTTGGGATAATTCCAGACGATAATCCGAACGCGTTCTGTTTTGGATGGACGAGGAATAATGCTCATCTTGTGATTACAAGAGGGATACTAAAATATTGCACGCCTGAAGAACAGATTGCAGTTATAGGACATGAACTTGGTCATATTCGTAATAACGATTTTATTGTGATGACCTTGGTCTCTGCAGTCCCCCTGATGTTGTATGTAATTGCCCGCGGCACGACTAATGTATCAAGATATGCAAGAGGTGCAGGAGGAAGAAATAATCCTGCAGGTGCTATTGCTGTAGTTGGTTTAGTTGCATATGTTGCATATTATATAAGTCAGTTAATTGCACTTTTAGTATCGAGATATAGAGAATATTTTGCAGATAGATTTTCAGCAGAAACAACAAGGAATCCGAACGCTCTCTCGAGTGCTTTTATTAAGATAGCCTACGGCTTGGTATATGAGGGGCAGGCAAAAGCATATTCGGTAACAGATAGTGGTCTTGCATACGATGGTGGAGGGCGCAAAGAAGATAGCAAATTCCAAGGCAATGCGCTTATGATATTCGACGTGGGCAATGCGCGTGCACTTGCGGCAAATGCAGCCCAGATGGGTTGGCTTGGGGGTAGGGTTTATGATAAAGAGATGATAAAGCGTGCAATGGCTTGGGATATTTGGAATCCCTGGAGCACGTATGTTGAACTTACAAGCACGCATCCAAGACCTGCAAAGAGAATAAACGAACTTGATAAAATTGCGCGAGAACTAGGTCAGGAGCCGTTTATAGGGTTCGACTTGAAGCAACCTGAATCTTATGTAGATGATTTTCTGAAGAATGTATTCGTAAAGTATATTGGACTAATTTCGGTACCTCTATATCTAATAAGCATTATTTTCACCATGAACATAGTTCTTTCTTTAGGAGTACTTTTGGCGGTTGCAGGGACTTGTCTTACCATATATTGGGGAGTATATAGGTATCCAACAAATTTCATAAAATCGACTGTGCGGGAACTTCTTGGAGATGTGAAAGCAAATCCTGTTGAAGGGAGGCCTGTTATACTTCGTGGACATGTGATTGGTAGAGGTCAGCCAGGGTTATTCTGGGCAGAAGACCTGAAATTAGATGACGGAACAGGGATTATGTATCTTGATTATCAACAGATTGTGCGGTTTATTGACCTCTTGTTTGGGTTACTTAGCGCAGGCTCATATTTAGGAAAAGAAGCAACCATATTAGGATGGTATAGGCGAGGTACTATTCCATATCTTGACATATACAAAATCATAATAGGAGAAGGCGCAGAGCATACGGTATACACACGCATGATAAAATTAGTGGCGGGTGTAGGAATGGCTTTGATAGGCATAATACTTGGAGTCATAGGCTTGGCTTTCAACTCAATTTTTGTATCTATCTTATAGGAGGGCGCGTATCTTATGGGGCATAAGTTCATGGTTTAAATCAAAGACTTTTTTATTTAATTTTATTGTTACTTTTGACACTGCCGTAGAAAAATGGAATTATGGGAGCAAACGAAGAGACAGAAGTAATAGTTTTTTGGTTTATTATTGTTCTTTTTCCGAATCTTCTTGAAATTCAAACAGACTAGGAGCATTGAATTCAAGTGCAAAATCTTTAATTCGTGTTACTGCCAACTTTACGTATTCTTCACAGATGTCGTATCCCACATAGTGTCGTTTTGTTTTTACTGCGGCGATTGCAGTTTGTCCACTTCCAATAAATGGGTCCAAAACAACCTCTTCTTCGAATGTATAAAGTTGAATCAATCGATATGGTAATTCTACAGGAAATGGTGCAGGATGCCCAATTTTAGTTGCTGGCTCTGCGGCGAATGTCCACACGCTTTTAGTAAATTCAAGAAACTCTTCCTTAGAAATTGTGCTTTTTCTACCGACATTAGCCCTTGAGAAAGTACCTTTAGAAAAGACCAAAACATATTCGTGGATATCTCTCAAGGTTGGATTTTTGGCAGAAAGCCAACTACCCCATGCTGTCGATGGACTACCACTTGAAGCTTTATTCCAGATAAGTTCACCTCGCATCAAAAACCCTAAATCAAGCATATCCTCAATGATAAATGCATGAAGGGGAATGTATGGTTTTCTTCCAAGATTGGCAATGTTGATACATGCTCTTCCACCTGGAACAAGAACTCTTTTGACTTCAGTCCATACGTGTTTTAAGAAAGTTCTGTATTCTTTTAGAGAAAGATTCTCATCGTATTCTTTTCCAACATTGTAAGGAGGTGAAGTAACCATGAGATGAATACAATTATCTGGTAATTCTTCCATCTTTTCGCTGGACCTGCAAAAAATCTTGTCTATAAACTGTGGTGGAATGACGTTTTCCACGTATTTTACAACCTCTTCTTTCGGCAAATCCTCGTATAACCTGCTTGTATAAAATGGGGTGGAGTCATGATTGATTCTTCCTGGCGAGCCGAATGCACTTGTTTTTGTTCCATTTTTCCTATGATATATCCCCATTCAGTCTACCCTCCAAAGGTCAACCCATCTTTTATATGAATTAAACTCAATCTGTGTTTTTTGCCAATTTATTAAGATTCTTTTGGACATGCTATCCACGACTAGGCTCGACAAAGCCTCCTTGGTTATTTCGACGCCTCTTGGATTAGTCCCAGGTTTTGGAAGTTTAATATACCTTTCTCTGCCTAACTTCTCAAAAAGTTTCTGTTGAACCTCTAAAGGAATGTAATAAAATCCACCTACATCGTCCCAGTTGATTTGGACAAGCAAAATATCACAATTTGGATAATACCTTTCATGAAATTCTTTAGCCTTTTTTGCGTCAACTGTCCATATAAGTTTGACACCACCCAAATTTTTACCAGTGATTGTTTTTATTGACAGAGGTTTACCAAATATCTTAGCATCCACCTCGGGTTCAGTAATAGGTATTTCGGTTTCCACATTTACCTCACCGAATTTATAAATAAGTAACGCTACAATTATCCTTTCTCGAACAGAACCCACTTCCATTCCTGTCTTGCCTGCTCGTGAACTCTCTAACTCTGCAAGTTGGAACAAGTACGGCAAACGTCTTTTTATCTTATTAATTATCTTTTCATCCTCAAATAATTCCCTTAATCGATTAGACATTTATATCCTCCTTTGTCTTCTTAGCAAGATGATGGGGACACAATTATAGGAATAAACCTTCCTTTATTTGATGATTATGTTTCAAAGAACAATACCTTATTTTTCTTTTTTCTCTCAAAGCAAGGTGGTAACTTGCCTGCTACATGCTATTCTTTTTGTTTTCTTATAAGTATATTCTTAACAAATCGATCAACTTTTACAATTATCAATATTGCATCGAAATAATAGATTTCCTTGTATCCAAGCCGAAATTGTAATATGCCAACTTACTAATAATACATGAGTAAGGGTCTGTATGTGGATTGGTGTGTGGAGTTGCCTAGGCTTGGAGTAAGATCTATGAATTATAGATTGGGAGTTATATTACTTTCCGTGCTAGCAGTAGTGCTCTTGTTAGGCAGTAATGTAAGCATCTGTGAAGGAGAGCACTCAGTCGAAGCAAGCAAAGAATCGAAAGTTTCTAAGGTAAAGAGTATGACCCGTGCCACGAGCCCGATATATATCAATAGAACTACGACGGCGCCTTACATAAATGGACTTATGGGAGCAAACGAATGGACAAAGGCAACTGTGATAAACATATCTGCAAACGGTCTTTGTTATCTGTATTTGATGTTTGATTCTACAAGATTGTACATTTGTGTTGAGGTCCCATCAGATACCACGAATGACAACGGGAATTATCTTTCGAACGAGGTCGTGCAGATTTCTATAGATGGAGATAACGACGGTATAGTTACTCAACTTGATACAAATGGGACTGCAGCCAAGCCAATAACTTACCAGCATTGGTTAACAGGAGAAAGAGGTAAATGCGAAGATAGATGGGCACAGATTTATGGAGATGGAACAGCAAAAGCAGGTTATCTTAATCGTAATTCTGCGGGAAATACTCTCCTTTACAGTATGAACGAATGGGTATCTTCAAATCCGACAGAAGACCCATATGATTTGGCAAAAGCAGGGTTTATGCAAAGGAGAATATACGAATATTCGTTTCCCTATTCGGGGAGTCAGAAAGAGATATATGGCGAGCATTATGATGTGATTGGTCTTACAGTTCTTGTAAATGACGAATTGGGAGATACAGACCCAAATACATGGACTACAAGAGGAGTATTCCCGCCGAATGCAGATTCGCATCCTATAGATGGTCCTTTTGGAAAGATAGAGATTGCGCAAGGTCCACAGGCAACCATAACCTCACCCTCGAACGGTGCTGGTTTTTATCTTGGCACGCCTGTTCAATTTGACTGCGTAGTAACTGACGATTACTATCTTGGAGGTTCGCTTGCTTACCTATGGGATTTTGGAGATTCTACTTTCTCAACCTCGAAATCTGTTACACATACCTATCCCACTGTAGGATTGTATCATGTAAAACTTCGCGTAACCGACGATGAAGGATTGATAGACGAAGAATATGTATCAGTTGTTATCTCAGAGATGAACTATCCGCCAAAGATAGATTCTAGGAATCCCATTTCAAGTTCACTTACGACTATAGAAAACTGTTCAATCAACTTTTTAATCTCTGTTTCTGACCCTAACAGCAACGATTACATTCATATATTCTGGTTTGTAAACGATACTGAAAATATAGATTTTAGAGGTTCTACCTATTTTCTCTTTCCACCTGCAAACGATTTCTTCTGCTCGGGGATTTACAGAATTCGAGTAATTGTAAGAGACTCTTTTGGTCTTGAAGCCTCAACCTCATGGAACCTAACTGTAAACGACCTTGAAAGACCACCTAAAATTACCATGCACCAACCTCTTGAATTTAACGTGCGCACAAACGAAACCACCCCGATTACTTTTAGGATAGATTACTTCGACCCTGACAACGAAATTCCAAGAATAGAATGGTACATGAACGGCACAAGACTGTTCATCCCTTCAGAAAAGAATTTTACAATACTTTCAACCCCGAATTATGAATTGGCAGGCACACATACCATTCTTTGCAAAGTGGTTGATGAACAGAACTCCTCTGCATTCGATACAATTATGTGGAATCTTACTATAGACGACGTAAACAGACCTCCAAGCCTGTGCAGTATCGAACCTGTAGGATGTGAAGTAAAGGTATCAGAAGGTGAAAATGTGCATTTCTCTGTATGCGCAAAAGATTTGGATTTGGAAGATTTCAGGGTTAGAGTATTCTGGTATCTTGACAACATCCTTGTTAACGAAACTTATGCGCAATCGCCATCGTATATTGCAAGTTATGATTATCGTCCTGACTACAATTCTTCAGGGATACACATAGTTGAGATAATAATTGTAGATAGATGCGAGGAAAGAGTAACCCATGCCTGGGATGTTATCGTGGAAGATGTGAACAGAAAACCCGTTCCAGTCATTTTATCGCCAGATGATGGAAAGGCATTTTCTTTATATGAAGAAATAACATTCGACGCGTCTTCAAGTTATGACCACGACCTTGATTCTCTTTCCTTCAGATGGGATTTTGGAGATGGAAACTTTTCTGAAGGTCCTGTAACTAAACATAGATACCATTCTATTGGAGAATTTTCGGTTACCCTAAATGTTTCAGATGGGCATTCTTTCTCAAATATACAAATTAAAATTGGAATACATGCTCCCATACTTGCCATTTCACTTTCTATTAGCAAAACAAACATCACATTAGGTAATTCGATAAACATATCTGCAATTGTTTCGAATTCAGGAAATGAGATATCTGAAAGAAACATAGTTAGGATATTCGTGGATAAGAAAATAATATCAAATTCGACTATAGCCCCTGTATCTCCAGGAAACAGAGAAGTTATCGAATGCTCCTATAAACCCTCGCTAGGGAAAAGAACTATCTTTGCGGAAATCCTACAATTTTCAAATGAACAGATTGTTTGCAAAAACGCATCTGCGTTAATAGTCGTAAAAGCGCCTCCTCCAAAAGATTATTCCTTGCTCTACCTTATCGCTCTTTCTATATTCTGTCTATCATGCGGTTGTCTAATCGCTTACCTAATCTACAAAAGAAGAGAAAAGATAAAAAATGAACTCGAAGAAAAGAGAAGAAAAGAACTTGAATCCATAGGCACGCTTGTTAAGCCGACATACATGCACACTATTCAGACTGACACTTATCCAAAAGAACAGCCTGTCGTGAAGGAGCATGCGAGCATAACATTCGACCGACCACCAGAAGCACCTAAGGTCTCTATAGCTTCTATAATAGGCAAGCAAGAGGATTTTACATCTTTGCAAATCGCAAGAGAGAAAATCGAAGAAATTCGCAAAGAAGGCGTGTTTTTAGAGGACGTAGAAAAATTGCTTGATAATGCAAGGAGTCTGTTTGAGAGAGGGCTTGGGAAGGATGGCGAGAAGGCATGCGAATATGCTCTTGCGGCTGCTTACCAGGCAAGAGAAAAACACAACGAGGTTATGAATGTTATATCAGAGGTAGAATATATGATTTCTCAAATTGAACTTATGGGATGCAAAGTTACCGATTTTTCGCATGAAATTGAAAAGACAAAAAAACTCCTATCATCAGGAAAATACAACATCGCAAAGGAGCGGGCGCAGGCAATTAAAAATCTTGTTGAGAAGGCAAGCAAGGAAAAACTAACCTCATCAAATTACGGTGCTTTAAAAGTATGCGAATTCTGCGGCATGGAACTAGACGAAACTTGGAAAGAATGTCCAAATTGTGCAGGGAAGATGTCGTCTATATGCCCCTATTGTGGCGCAGGTATCGAACCTGATTTTATCCAATGTCCGTATTGCAATACAGAACTCAAAAAAGTTAAACCTCTTGATATAAAGGAAGAAGAAAAAGTAAAAGATGCAATCTACGAAGCAAGTTCTGCGATACTCGAGGCAGAAAAAGAAAATAAAAATGTCGCAGAGGCAAAAAATACTCTCGTGCTAGCAGTATCATTTTTAAGAAGTAGAAAATACGAAAAAGCAATTAGATATGCAAAAAAAGCCAAAGAGATTGCAATAAATTCAACAACTCGCTAGAATTTCGCGTGCTTTTGCTGCTTTATTTGGCATCTTTATCATCTCGAAAATCTCTATCGAACGATTGAAATAATCTATTGCAAGTTCGCGATTATCTTTAAAATATGCCCTCCCCAAGCCACAATATGCTTCTCCCTGAAGTTCTTTGTCTCCTATACTTTCTCCAATTTTAACTGCACGCATAAAATAATCTATTGCTTTATCAAACTCGCCCTGCTGACAGTATGCATCGCCTAAATTCACATAAGCAACCGCAACACCCTGCTTATCGCCGTATTTATCAAATATCCTAAGTGCCTTTAGGTTCATCTCCTTAACTACATTCCACATCGCATCAGGACCCTGTCTATAAGTCTCAGCAAGGTTTGCATAAATACCTGCAAGTCTATGCATGTCTTTTGTCATTTCGTATATCGATTGAGATTTTTCAAAATAAGACCTTGCCCTCAGAACATCTCCAAGTTCGTCGTTATAAAGTATGCCAATACGATTGCAAGTCTCTGCGATACCAACCTCGTCTTTAATTTCCTCGAGAATTGCAAGAGATGCCTCATAACACTCAAGTGCTTCCTTGACCTTGCCTAGTGCCTCGTAAGTTATACCTATATTCCTCTGGGCGCTCGCTATACCTCTTTTCTCTTCTGATTGCATATATGCAGAAAGGGCATTTTCAAAATACTTCCTTGCACGCTCATACTCATCCAAATTTCTATGCACTATCCCTATACACTCATAAAGGATGCCAAGTTGCTTACCTCTTTCTTTTGCATTCAGTCGGCATGATGAAAAATTCATCTGTAACATGTTCAATGCCTTTGTATAACATGCAAATGCCTCTCGCCATTCTGACCAGATTAGCAAAATGTCCCCTTTCGCCTTAATCAACTGTATAAGTAGATTGGTATCAAGAAGCCTTTTCTCTATCTCTGTGATATAATTGTAAAACTCGTTCAGATACCCTTCCTTTATTGCGCCCTCTAACACATTTAAAAGTTCCCTTGCGCCATCTTCGTACTTTTCGCATTTTATTAAATGATATATACCTTCCGCAGCGTCACGAACACTCCCCTTTGATTTATGATACTTGTATGCAAAGTAATGAGCATTCTCTCTTTCTGAATTCCCAAGCCTTACATAAAAATAATTTTGTATTAACTCATGCATCACCAAATTACCATCTGTATCCTCTCTGATTAAATTCAGACTCAAAAGAGTATCTATTCCCTCTCTCTCTTTTTCACCTTCACAGAATATTTGCATGGGGACTGCAACCCTAAACACGCTCATCATTCCAAGCAATTTTTTCTCAAGATGCCCAAGCCTTAACAAAATCTCATTTCTTATAAATGAGTTAAATTCACCTTCCATTAACTGCAAAGCAAGCGGATGACCCCCTGACTTCTTATACACCATTTCAAAATCTGAATTTCTATTCGCACGCACAAACAACTCGTGTGCCGAATCTCTATCAAGCCCACCTAAGGAGATTTCTACAAATCGTTTATCCAAAGATGCTTTCCCTCTACCATATATAGGAAGAAGACTTCTCGATATGAATATCAGTTTCAATCCTTTGATGCGTTCACTCATTTCTTCGTTGTTCGAAGTCGCTAGCTCTACTAACGAAGTAATAACCGGATATACATCTTCATTCAATCGATGCACATCATCAAAAACAATTATCGCGGATATATTCGCGAACTCTTCACAGATTAAGGTATTGACCCTTGGCATGTCTATCTCTTCTTGCGTGCTCAAAAATGATTTTAAACGTCTCTTTCCACATTTTGCTAAAAACTCAGACAAAGCATAACAGATACTTTTTTTATTATCCCATTCATGCAATCCAAGCCAAAATATGTCTCTCTTTCCTATATACGATTCAACAAAATGAGAAATAAGCGCACTCTTGCCCGAACCTGCAATACCATATATCTGAAGAACCCTCTGCTCACTTTCTATAAATTTCTTTAATATGGCTAGTTCTTTTTCTCTACCAATTATATTCTGTTTCCCAGGATAATAGACAAAATGAGTTATGCATTCTCTTCCTTTCTTTTCCATCTTGGTTTTGTTATCTCTTTGCGTCGCCGAATCGCACAAAGACGCTAAATCTAATTCGTTCTTTTCGTTTACATGCCTTGCTAAATACAGAATTGAATGCTCTGTTGATAGTCTTGAATTAACCTCACCTAATGGAAGCATAGATGTTTTTTCTCCATCTTTGAGAATTACCTTCATCTCAGATAAGGATGCAATTAATCTTTGAGCAACTGAAAAGCCCTTCGAGGTTAAAAAATACGCTTTTCTTTTCCTCTGCAAAGAATATACTTTTGCAAGCCTTTCATCGACAAAACCTTTGTTCATCAACCTTTTCATATCTCTAGATACATGATTCTTTAGTATCCCTGTATATACCCCAATCTCATCTTGTGTTACTTCGATTGGAACTTCATAATCTTCTCTATATCTCGAGTAATCAAACAAATGAATTAGTATTCGTTCCTCTGCTGTTAACAACTGTTTAGTCCTTTTCCCTACGCTCATTAGAACATTAGAACATGATAAATATTGAAATAGGTTGTCCGCATTATTCGCAAAGAAAAATAAAAATTGGTATTTTTATTCTAACTTGCTCTATATTTTACTCTATATTTATCTGTATTTTACCTGTTCTGTTTTACCTGGATCCTCTCTTGCGAAGCATAACAATTACACTTGCAATCGATATCGCAAATAGAATGCCCCAAGTTGGAACGCCTGGTGTCCCGCTCCCTGAACTGCCACTCGTACTCTTCTTTTCTACAGTAATATTCACACTAACTCTATCTGTTCCTCCATGACCATCATCTACAATAAGCGTAATTTCATAGTTCCCTTCAAGGAATGCCCTCTTGAAAGATTCTGTATTTCCAATGGTATCAGTCCCTTCTTTCCAGATGTAGATTAGAGTATCACCGTCAGGGTCAGTCCCAAGCCCGGAAAAATTCACATCCATACGTGCCTTGAATTTGGCTCCCTCTTTAGGCGAGATTATCTCGGCTTTGGGCGCATGGTTCACGGGTATTATTATCACCTTAATGTCCTTATATGCTGTAAAGGTGCCATCGCTACAACTGAAAGTTATGGTCTCGTTTCCTCTCCAATATGGTTGGGCAGATAAAGAGACTTTACCATCTTGAGCAATAGATACAAAGATGCTTAAATTACCAAATGCAGAGAAAGTAAGCAAGGTAGTATCACAATCATAGAATACATCTTCTGCAAGGTTAAGAGAGGAATTTACGGTATCCTGTAGAAGATATACAACGGAAGGTGCATTTTGCCTGACAACAGGGGCATCGTTAACTCCTACAACTGTAAAAGTAGCCTGCGCTGAGAACGAATTCTTAGTATCATTCACCGTGAATGTTACAATCTCGCTCCCTGTCCAATTTGCAACCGTGGGCGTTACCGCAACAACTCCGTTTCTTATTTCAATTGCTAAGTTTGTATTCCCTGAATATGAGAAATATAGGTTATCCGCATCTTCTGTATCGTTATCTGCAAAATATTGTTTTAAGTCAAGTGCGTTATCGAGCCTTGTATCTTCAGTAACAATAACCTCAGGCAGCGGTGCTACCAAATAAGGAATCTGATTTACATTTATTATGTTTATTCTCCAGGAAACTTCAGAATATGCGCCAAGTGTATCGGATATCGATACTTTAAGAGTGCGCACGCCACCGACATCTGTTACTGCAGTGTAATTAGGTGCAAAAGTAAAACTGTTACTCGAGGATTCCTGAAGGACTGTGTTATCAAGTATCCAAGTGTATGTTAAAGGCAAGTCTGGGTCGCTTGCAGAGACTGTAAATGTAATTGTTTCCATTTCATATACCGTAATAGTAGAATCGTTGGTAGGCATGTAGTCAAGCAATTGAGGTTTACCATTTACATCTAAATTCCAACTCATGCATGTGTAATCTTTTCCATCAGATACGTAAACTGTCAAATTTATATCTCCGGATATGTTCCCTTTGAATAAAAACATCTTATAGACGGCACCTGGAATCTGTGCTCCGTTTATGTGCCAAGAATACCATAATGGGTCATTGTCCCCATCAAAAACTGTTATGTTAAATCTCGTTTCTACACCTTCATTAAGAGATAAGGATAGTGCAGTTGGTTGGTAGTCTGTAATAACAGGTGGATAGTTAATCGTAAAGTTAATTCTGTATGCTCCTGCCCCTTCGACTGCTCGGACCTCAACATAGTAATATCCTTCGACTGAAACATCCCAAGCCAGTTTCTCATACTCAACATCGTATCCACATGTATCTGCAATTTCCTGCACATTTACATCGTAAAGATGTAATTCGAACTTTGGCATGCATGTTGTTTCATTAAATTCAAATGTGAAAAGTTCAACTGTCAACCTTTCTGAAACATTCATGTATACCTTGTAGTAATCTGATACATCTATGTCAAACTCTTGCCTAATCTCATCTATATAACTCTTCTTTCTTTGCACGACCTCTTTAGCTAATGAGGGATTACCATCGTTGTCTAAATTGTAGGTTTCTATATTCGCAGTTATGGTATAACTTCCAAAACCCAACTTTGCGAATACACGGAAATAATAATATTGAGTAAGTGGTGCGGTCTTTGCCCTGAATCGCATTATAATCTTTCCATCTATAAGGGCACCATCATCGATTGAATCTTCGAAATCATACTTTCCTGTGGTTTCGTTCCAAAGGTATCTTTCGAGAATCATGCTCGATGTTTGAGGCACAAGGATAGAGATTGTAACCACATCGACGTTATATCCCATGCTTTGTGTAGATATTAAATAGAAATCTTGCGGGTCTGTATAGTTATCTATCGTGTCAGTTGCTGAATTTCCGCTTGATAGCATACTTGCATAGTCTATCTGGTCATTTCCATCAGAGGTATAATCGCAGTATGCAGTGATATTTACCTTCATTGTGTATTCTACAGAACTACCATCTCCTTGTAATAAGACATTATATTTTCCAGTAGTATGAACTACTGTGGCTACTCTTGCAGTTGTAGTTGGCGTGGAGACCGCACTCATCAGTTTCATGCCATTGGGGTCTATAAGTGTGATTGTAATGGTCCCTGCACCAGTATGGTTGAGCAAAACTTCTATAGTATCAGTTCCTCCAATATAGTGAGCAACCAAATTTGTTATTCCATACCAATCTGTGGTATCTGTGTTATTAAGCGTCCCGGTATATGTTTTCGTTTCGTTACTCTTTGCAACATGGCTTATGGTATTTGCACTTTCAGATGTATCGTTAGGTTCCGATTCCACATATGCACTTACATTTGCATATGGTATGGTTAACACACCTATGAATATAATTAAGCCAACCAGCAGAACTCTTCCTCTCATGCTTTCCCTCTCCTCGGTATTTACTAGATTGTTATTTTGGTTATTAATCTTGCCGTTAAATATACTGCGTTAAAATATACTGCTGTAACGCTGTTAAATATTACATGTTAAATATTCCGATATAATTATATGTGTGTTCGTCTTTAACTCCTATGGGGTGGAATGCGCGTTGACGACGGCAGCGGAACGCATGCCTATTATGATTGGTGTAGATGAAAGCATGTTGGTTCTACATGGCGTTACTAAACGTGATATCCAAGCCTTACCCCAAGCGTTACCCTTACCTAGACCTTTGCACAGACCTCTGCATGAAAGTATATAGAAGGTATATAAATGCACTTGAAAGAGATATATCTTGAAAATTTCAAGTCGTTTGGAAAAAAACTTTCTATCCCATTACTTGAAGGATTTACTGCAGTAACAGGTCCAAATGGGAGCGGTAAATCGAATATCAGCGATGCAATATTATTTGTGCTCGGACCTAAAAGTTCGAAAGCAATGAGAGCCGGCAAATTAACTGACCTTATTTTTAACGGCGGTAAAGAAAAAAAACCTGCAACAGAATGTAAAGTATCGTTAATATTCGATAATAAAGATAGGGTAATTCCAATTGATAGCGACGAAGTATCTCTCACAAGAAGAGTAAAGATTTCTCCTACAAATCCAGATAACTATTACTCGTATTTCTATGTAAACAATAGAGCAGCAACTCAGGAGGATTTTGATAACCTTCTTGCACATGCACGAATTTCAGGCGATGGCTATAACATAGTTCAGCAAGGTGATATAAATAGAATAACTCAAATGACAAACCTAGAACGCAGGAAACTCCTTGATAATATCGCGGGGATTACAAGGTTTGACGAAGAGATTGCAAAAGCGCAAGAAAAAAGAAAAGAATTGGAAGAGAATCTTGCAAGGATATCTATTATTCAAGATGAAATTGAAAGAAGGCTGAAACAACTTGAGAAAGAAAGGAATGATGCTCTAAATTACATGGAATTGAAAAATAAAGCGACGATAGCAAAGGCAACTCTTGCTGCAAAGAAGAGAGAAGGAATCAAACGTGAGATAAACAATGTTAATTCGGAAATAGAAGGATGTCATACTGAGATTGCAAGATTTGAATCGATGTTAGATGACGAAAAGAAGAAGAACGAAAGACACAAAGCAGAATTAGATGAGGTTGAACATAAAATAGTCGAAAAAGGAGGCGAAGGAACAAAAGAACTAAAGGATAGAATAGACAAAGTTAAGTTAGATGTATTCAAAGCCAAAGATGGTATAGAGTCCTCAAGAGATAATATCCGCAAATTAAAGGTTGAAAAAACATCCGCAGAAAACGACCTTAAATCTGTAATAAAAGAAACAAATTCACTCACAGAAAAAAAAGAGGAGTTGGAAAGACTATTTTCAGAAAAAACTAAAGAGATACATGAACTCGAACGTGCGTTAAGAGAAGCACAAGACCAAGCCGCACAATCTGATACCAAAGTCCAGCAACTCCAAAAAGAATCATCTTTGGCAAAGAAAAGGATAGAAGATAAAGAAGGAGAAATCCATAAGAATGAACTTGAAAGGGATAGGCTCGAAGAGAAAGTGAGAAATCTAGAAAGGGAACTTGCAACTTTGGAAGAGTCAATAAAGACATACGAATTTGAAGTGAAGAGTATAGATTTTGACCTTAAGGAATTAAGGAAAGATTCGAAATTGTCAGAATCTAGCCTAAAGGAAATTCAGCAGGAATTTTTTAGAAAGAGGAACGAGGAAGATAAATTATCAAAGAAATCGTCAGAATTGGAATTAACTATAAAGAAACTTCAGAGAGAATACAATCAATTGAAAGCGCAAACGGAAGTTGCAGAATCATTACAGCGAGGATACAACCTTGCGGTTTCGACGATTCTTGAAGCAAGAGATAGAGGTTTGCTGAAAGGGATTCATGGAACTATCGCAGAACTTGCCGAAGTTGATAAAGAATACGAAAATGCATTATCAGTTGCTGCAGGAGGAAGGATGCAATCTATTGTTGTCGATGATGACGAAATAGCAGCCAAGGCAATTTCTATTCTTAAGAGTAAGAATGCAGGTCGAGCAACCTTTTTACCGCTTAATAAAATGATAGCAGGGCGACCTGGCGGCAAGGCTTTGATGACTGTAAAAGATAGTGCCTCAGTGGGTTTTGCAATCGACCTTGTAAGATTCAAACCTCAGTATCGGGCTGCTTTCTATTATGTATTTGGAGATACGATAGTAGTTAAAGACCTTGCGAGCGCGCGCAGGCTTATGGGTGGCGTAAGGCTTGTTACCTTAGATGGAGAACTTATCGAAACCACTGGTGCAATTATTGGTGGAACAATTGATAAAAACCAGAAAATCAAGTTTGGTGCGCCTTCGCAAACAGAACTTGAGCGTGTAGGAAAAGAATTAAGAGATGCGACAGAAGAAGGAGACGAAGTTGCTCGACAATTGCAAGCACTTCGTGCCGAAGTCTCGGCGCTCGAAAATAAATTACGCGAATTAAGTAGTAAAGGTGATTCATCGATATCGAAGATTGCAGACCTCGAAGTTAAAAGAAAGGAATATGAAACAAAATTGGAAGCCTACAAAAAAGAAGAGAAGGAAAAACGTAAAGAATATGAAGAAAGTAAAAACGCGCTTGAAATCCTTAAACATCTAATCCAAGATGAGGAAAATGAACTTTCCATGCTCATTAAGGATAGAGAAGAGATAAATAAAACATTGATGAAAGCATCGCCGCAAGAACTTGCAAATAAGATTAAGGACTTGCAGAATAGGTTACTGTCAGCATCAGAAGATATGCGAAATGCAGGTGCGGTAATCGAAGCAACGAACGAGAAATTGAAAATATATGCAGAAAGGAAAGAAGAGTTGTCAAATAGACTTTCTAAAATAGAGAACGAGATAAAAGGGACTGAAGAGCGGATTGAGAATTTGAAGAGTGTCCTTGAGGCAAAAGATTCTGAACTGAAGGCACTTCTTGAAGTAGAATCTACTATGAGCAGAGAACTTTCAGAACTTAGAGAAAAAAGGGATAAGCTTTACAAGGCAAAAACAGAAGGTGAATCGAAGATAAATGAACTTAGGTCAAAGATTGATGCAAACAACGATTTGATAGTTCAACATCAGGCAAGACAGCAGGCATTGGAAGATAAACTCATGGAATTGACACGCGAGATTGAAAGTTACAATGTTAATGTAGTCGATACAAAGATATCTAGCGAGAATCTTATGAAAACAATCGCAGAATGCGAAACAGGGATGAAAAATCTTGAACCTGTGAACATGCTTGCTATTG
>Ga0207433_10008093_pt1 | contig 17250 bp, 22 predicted proteins | sample YelNatPaOPGAMG01_FD_187559 | JGI IMG/M metagenome (GOLD analysis project Ga0207433, IMG submission 187559) | Hot spring thermophilic microbial communities from Obsidian Pool, Yellowstone National Park, USA - OP-RAMG-01 (SPAdes) (version 3) | ecosystem: Environmental > Aquatic > Thermal springs... | reverse complement strand
GGTGACCTTCCGCACGTCAAGCGGATGTCCTAACCGAGCTAGACTACCGGCCCCCTGAGACAGTCTACTTCCTCTTTCGGTATATGGCAACTCCGTCCCTTTCGCTATATCTAACAAATTCGAAGCCAACCTCTATTAGCTTTTTCTCCTCTTCAAGGTTTTTCGCAACTGCCACGTGCCACTCCTCGTTTTCAAAGCTTACCAGATGCGTGTATATGTCCGTGTTTTCGATTTTCTTGTGTCCAAGCAGGTATTGAACATACTTTATGTCCTTCGTCCTGTAATACTCCATGGTTGCCTTCCAGTGGCGGATCGTATGTAAGTGTATTTGCCTCAACCTTGGATTCTGAAGTTTTGCCGCAATCCTGTTCCTCTGCTTTGTAAAGTTCTTGCGTACGGATGAAACGTTTGTGTTGAATATGTACTCGCCGTTTCTTGGCAAACTATTCAGCATTGCTATAGTTTTCGGTGAAACCTTAACAACCCTTGCTAGGCTTCCCTTTGTTGGGTTGTTTATCCTTATAGTATTTGTCTTCTCGTCTATGTCCTCCCATTTCAGTCTACAGGCCTCTGAACCTCTTGCTCCCGTATCTTTCAAAACCTGTAGGAAGGCCGCTGTTTTCCTTCCACATCCCGCAATAAGTGTGTCAATCTCAGCCTCAGTTGGTATAAATGGAACTTTTCTTTCAACCCTAACCTTGGGCGGTTCCCAAGCAAGTTTGAAGGCTCTGCAAAAGCTTTTGTACGCAATTATGAAAGACTTTTTGTACGATGGCGATAAATTGCTTGATGCAAGCACTGCTGAAACGCTTTCCGGATTAAGTAGGTTTGCGCCTCTCTTTATCAGTTCTTTAAGCTTGTAAATTCGCTGCACTAATGTCGTTTCAGCTAGACCACGCTTTTTCTCGTGCCATGCATATTCTATGAGTTTTCCCTTGATGTTGGCTTCTAATCCCTCTGTGGCCCCCGCAGCCCACTTTTCTTTTTGTGGTTCTGCGGCCAAGTTTTTCGTCTCCGCCAAGGAGACGCATGCTCTTTTATCATCGCCCACTTGGCATTCTAAACTTTCAATAAGCAGGTTAAAAAACTCTTCCTTTGGTTGATTTTTCCTCCTTTTATTTGAAATACTAAACCTGTAACCACAATTTCTGCAAAAATAACGTTGAGTATATCCATTATGCGTATAGCGCAAACCATCTTTCCATAACCTTTTGCTTTTGCATAATGGACAAGATAGCATTGAAAATCCTTCCTAGTTAGCCTCAAAATTTCAAAAGAAAGAGGCAAACTTTTCTAACAGCTATTTTATTAGCTCTTCAGAGATTTTAAAACATCCAGAAATTCCTTTACCTCAATAATTTTTATTCCTTCAAAATTTTTGGCCATATCTTCAACTTTCTTCTTCAAATTGCATGTTGAGCATACAACAATCTTGTTAAAATTGAGCCCTGAAAGCTTGCTCAAGTTGTTTTCTATGTTACTTTCGCCTGTTTCAACTTCTATAACAGTTTTTCCCTCGACCAGCAAATCAACTGTTCTGCCGTTCCCAACAGGAAATTCTTTCTGATACTTTAAGCCTTCCTTTGTCAGCAAGTCTTCTATTTGCTTGATTATGTGCTGGTGAAGAATTCCACCTTTTCTTTTAGTTTCTTTAAAGTTGTATCCCAAGCTTTCAAGTAAAGCTTTTCCTTTTTCAGTTAATTTGAAAGCTTTACCCCAATATTTTCCTTCCAGATCTTTTAGGGTTAATGATTCGATTAGGCCTTTCTCCATAAGTTTTCTCTGGGCTTTGTTTCCCTGATATTCGTTTATTCCAATCCTTTTATAACGCTCAATAATTTTTGAATTAGGATTCTGCAGTATGTCAAGAAGAAGTTTCATTTCATTATCCTCTAACTCCATTTCCCTTTTCTCAGCTTGACTTTCAACTTCTCGATTTTCAAAATGCATGTCTAAATCTTTTATCAATTCATAATCAACTTTAACTACAACAGGCCTTGAAGGATCAGAGTTGATCTGGATAAGACATTCGCCTATACCAAGCGTTTTTATTATCTCCTCTTCTCTTTTTGTCAGGCCAAGAGTTTTTACGATTTCATAGACATAATTGCTCTTGTCGGTTTGATGAATTATTCTTGTTCCAGCATTGCTCAAGATTTCATCATCAACGTCAAAAGGCGATTGTGTTCCAACTATTATTGCAAATCCTGCAGACCTTCCTTCCTTGATAAGCTTAACCGGTAAGCTATACTTATCTTTGCATATTCTATGGCATTCATCCAACACTATCATTACTCTAAGCTTGTTTATGCCTTTAAGTTGAGCGTAAATGTATTGAAGAATTGTCCATGCTATAAACTCCTTTGCTTTTATGTCGTTAACTCCTGAAAGGTCTATGTTCACAAGGCTTGAAAGAAGGTCGCTAACCTTCACGTTAGAAGATGAGCTCCAAAAGTCATAGGAACCTCCTTCAGAAGTTCTTTCAAGATATTCAAGAAGGGAGTCAATTCTATTTTTTGCATCCTGCGATTTGGAATTTTCCCTCATTTCCTTAAGCTGTTCAACAACATCCTTAAGCTTTGGAGCTTTTTCATCAGGAGGATAAGGTCCGTTTCCAACAAACCCTTTTTCAGCGTAAGCCCTTTTAACACAGTAAGTAAAAACGTTTGTTTGTCTCGGTCCCCAATTATTTAGGGCTTTGAACATCTCAACAACTTGGTTTATTCTATCATTAACGTGACATCCTGCAAGCTCAAACGGGTTTATTTTTCCACCTTTTCCAAAATAAACAACCTTTCCACCCAAGTTTTCAATTAATGAGGAATACTCTCCCTTAAAATCTATAACAAGGATTCCCTCCAAACCAAGAAGGCACCAAGACATTGCTATCAAGGTTTTGATCGTGCACGATTTCCCGCTTCCTGTCACTCCTAGAACAACAATATGCGGGTTTTTCATTCCAGTTGAAGGGTTGGGATCCCAGAAAAATGGTATGTTTCTCACGCGCATTCTTCCAAGGTAAACCCCGCTAGAAATTTTTTCTAAGGAAGGAATTTTCGGCTTTGAAATAGGAATCAAGCCAGCCAAGTCAAAAGAGAGTATTTTAGCCATTTTCTTCAACCCCGAAAATGCTTTGAAGGCAGGACCAAGCATCTTTTCCCCTTAAAATCTTGGTCTTTAAGTTAAGGCTTGATTCGAGCATAGCCTGAAGAGTTTTGGTATTTTTCCCCAGCTCAACCAAAAGGCTTTGCTCTGAAGAACCAGATGCTAAAATTTCAACCGTTATTTCATCCTCAAAAGCCTGCTCGCCCATTATCAGCCTTTCAATAAGTCTATCGTAAATTCCAAGTTTTGTTTCTAACTCAGCATTCTTCCCTTGCACATCTATTTTAACCTGAATTTCCTCTCTCTTTCTCCTTAATTCCTTCAGGTAATTTTCTCTTTCAAATGGTTTGATGCTGTGAACAAGCTTGCACTCAAAGTTTATAGCAGACAATAATCTGGCAACGTTTTCCATAAGCCAGAGTTTTCTGTCCCTTTCCATATCCTCAATGCAATAGGGAATATCAACAACCTTCAAAAAACGAATCAGCTTTACTGAGCCATTGTTTCTTTTCACAACAATATAATCATCTCTCGGGATTATTGAGTCGATTTTTAGCTCCGGAAATATTTTTTCTGGTTTTACTGGCCTATCTCTTAAGCTTCTCTCAAAAATTATTTCCTTCCACTTTAGCGCAACATAAAAAGTGAAACCTAGGAGAATGAAGATTATTGTTGTGGGAACTGTTGTTTTCCACTGAACGTTTAGATTAAAGCCAAGTCTGAACAGAAGCGCTATGCTTGTCAGAAATCCAAGAAGCAGCATCAACAACTTCTTTTCCATTTTTCTTCACCAATTTTCCTGACAATGAAGCATGCGAGAAAGAGGATCAGGTAGAAAAGGCATAAAGCAAAAAGAAAAGTGAGAGCCTTTTTGTGCTCCGCGGCTGTAAAAAGAGAGTAGAAGGTTGTTAATAGCGTTATCAAAGAGATTACTGCAAGCTTGTAGAATTTCAAGATTCAATCCACCTAGAAATGTCTATTTCCCGGGAATAACCTCCGATTAATTCACTAACCCTTCTGATTATCCTTGAAAGAATCCAGATGTAAACAATTGGAAAAATTATAAGCGCAATAACTAAGCCTCCAAGTATTTGCGCAATTGCCTTTGAAATTTCAAGATGCCAGTAAGCCGGGGGGAATGTTAGGATGTCTGGATTTTGAATTTTGGATAAAAAGTTTTCAAGAACAGGTTGAAAGCCTATAGTCCACTCGAGAAGCAAAGCAAAGTCTGGGAGAAGAGGAAGGCCAATTACTAAAACGCATGAGGAAGACATTAGGGTTGAGCCAACTTTTCTCGTTAGCCTGAAAGGCGCGGAATAAAACACTATTCCTATGACGTAGATTAGCATCCAGAATTTTAGGATTAGGTTGATTGCCAAGAATATTGTGCTCCAGAACATCATGCTCCCGGTTATTATGTTGCCTGCAAACTCCAACAACCTGCCGACAGATTCTAAACCTGCCGAAGCACATATCATCATAATGGTAATAATCCCTCCCAGAAGACTGCCAAGCTGAACCATTATAACAGTGAAAGAAAAAGTTGGTACTTGCATAGGGCCAGTTAGGTTCACTGAAAGAATTTTTGCCAGTGAGCTGACAAGAATTTGTACAAGATTCACAGAAAAAACAAGGATGTTTATTGTAACGGCATCAGAATACAAATGGTATGCGTGAACTTTCCAATGCCTTGGTAATGGGGAAACCCAAAGCACATAGCTCAAAGCTGCGTTCATTCCTGCAAGAGCCAGAGTTAAGGCTAAAAGCTCTGCTATCAAGAATTAGCCCCCTAAGCTCACGAACCACAGTATTATTGAAATTATTGTGTTAAACAATGCAAACCAGAAGGTTGATTCTATTATCGAGACTCTATGCTGGTAAGCCCATTCCTTGTATCTTCTCGGAGTATATGGAACAATAATTATTAGCCAGCAGATGGTCCATGCAAACGCTGCTAAAACAAAGCCGAGTAAAGCCAGCTCAGCTGTTATCCTTGAGATTTCTCTTGTCAGGTTTGTGATGAAATCTCCTTCTTGTGCTGAAAGACCGCCTAAAACCATTTACTCACCTCCATCCCTTTATAAAGATTATAATTAGGACTATCACCGCAACTGCCAAAACTATGTTCAGAATTTCTGACAGGCCTAAGCCTGTGCCTTTCTCTTCTTTTTTGCCCTCCTGCTTGCTTTCTTCGGGTATGTTTTGATTTTTAGGAATTATTTCTTCAACGCTTACCTTTAGCTCACTGCTTTCAGCTCCTTCATAGTCTTCATTGCCGATGAACCTTGCTTTGAACTTCCAAGTTCCTGAAGAGTTTGTAGGAATTGTTAGTGTAAAGGACCCTTCTGAATTTGTGGTTGTGTATGCAATTCTTTTTTCGTTTGTTGGAAGAGTTATTTCTATAAGAATTTCTGCTTCACCTATCGCTGGCTCTATTTTACCTTTTAACTCAATTTCTTCGTTTGCTCGAATTTTCTCGCTGCTCGCTGAAAGAACCAACCTAACTTTAGCTTTTTTAACAAAGAAGGTATCATAGGCTGTTTGCTGAATGCTGCTCTTTGTTGCTATAACAGAAAGCGAATGTATTCCTGCTTTAACGCTTTTAATAACTATGCAGTATTTTCCAAAGTCTTTTTTCTCTATTCCTATGGGCTGGGAATCGAAGTATGCGCTTATAGTATCTGGATCTAAAGCGTTGTTTTTCTCGTCCAGTATTGTAATGTTGTAGCTTAAGGAATCGCCTGCTTTAAGTTCTGTTGAATTTTTTGTTAGGATGATCCTGAAAGATTTTTGGACATAAACGACAGTAAAGAAGGCTTTTTCACTTGTTGCAGGTTTATGGTCTGCATCTCCTTCCCAAGAAGCCTGAACGCTCCAAAGCCCAGCATAATCTGGTTGAAGCTTATCATTATAGCAGCCCAGCTCGTTTGTTAGGACTTTTCTTGTTATTACTGAGTTGTCCGGTTTTGTGTAGGTGATTTTTACCTCAACGAATGAATGAGCAGGGCTTATTGAGCCGCTTACTTCTACTGATTCACCAAGTGTTATGTATGACGAAGAAACTTTGCATGAGATTGAGCTTGGAGCTGGTTCGGGATTTTGTGGAGGAGACTGCTTTTCAGAATACTTTGCAATAATTACGTGAGCTGAATCCATAGTTATTGTTATTGGATTTCCCTTCAGCTCTGAGCCGTCTATTATCCAATTTTCAAAGTTGTAGTTTGGAACTGTTTGTGCTGTTATCTTTACGCTCGTTCCATAATCGTACCATTCCTGCAAAGGTGAAACTGAAGGCGATGGAAGGCCTTCTGGATCTGTTTTCACAGTTAGCCTGAACTGCTGAACCCATTTCCATGTTAGAGAGGAAGGCTGAGTTATTGTAAAAGTTACTGAGCAAGAGGAGCCGCTTTGAGGTGCTGATCCGCTTCCTGCAAAACCGATGCACTTGAACCTTGAATTTTCTGTTTCCTCAGCGATGCTTTGGACTGATGCATAAACCTTCAAGTTTTCCTCAAACCAATGAATTCCAACAGGAGGATCAGGTGAGCCATGCTCTGAGTTTATGGTTAGTGTTACCTCTTTCTTCCAAAGCCAAGTGATTTCTGAATCTTGTTCTATTATGAAATCAAGAAAGTTTGAGTCCCCGCTGGATGGAACTGAGCCTTTGCCCTGCCATCCCACGCACTTATAGCGAATTCCATTCTTTTCGTCAGCATACTCATCAACAAAGGCTGAAATTTCCTCGCCAACATTATACCAGTGCTCTCCGTAAGATGGCGTTGGTGAACCGTGAGCTGAAGGATATGCTTTTACCGTTAGCTTGCACTGCGTTACTGTAAGCGCTTGATATGACGTTTTGAAGTCCCATTCCCTAACAAAACCATTTCCCGGAATTAAGTCCGCATAAATTCCAAACATTACGTCGTAAGTTCCTTTTGAGGCACTTGAGGGAACTACAAAAGGCCTTGTTAGCCATGAGTAGCCCGGTGGCAAAGAAACAACCTTGTCGTTGGACGGATCGCTCAGAGTATTTCCATAAGAATCTCTGATGCTTGCTCCAAGGCCTACGTTAACGGTATAGGGACTTGGGTTATGTATATAGTACTTGAAAGTTATTGTTTGGCCTGGGCTAACAATTTTTGGCGTTACATCGTAATCTGCAAGAACTACATCATACCAGGTAAGAGTTATGTCGTCGATGTAAACGCCTTCTGCGTAACCAGAAGAATCAGAAGAAAATACAAAGTCAAGCCTGAGCTTGCTTTTAAGACAATCCTCGGGAATTCTCGCATCATATTGAGACCAGTATTTGTAGGAGCCGGACTTTAAGAATATCACTTTTACAGAGGAGCCGTCAGTTCCAGTTGCTCCTAATTGTATCCAGTCATTGCCGCTTGTCTCAATCCATGCATAGAATCTTACCCATGCCATGTCCCATTTGCTTGCGTCCCATGTTCCTCTACTCATGAATGCAATCATGTTGTTATCGTAGCAGTGCACATCCTTGTTTGGCGCCCCTCTAACTGAATGGTCTCCTACTTGCGCACACCATACAGACTTGCTTCCGCTGTTAGCACGATAGCTTGTAACACCCCAATAATCTGAACCTGACTCTGTATTTCCATCGAAAACATTCCAGCTTCCGGGAAAAGCACTTTCAAAATCTTCGCTGAATACTACGTTAGATGAACCTGCAGCATTTGCATTTTTGCTTAGGCAAAGCGTTAGGACTGCAATATTTGCCAACAGCCAGAATATCATTATTTTGCTTGCAAGCTTTTTCCTTTTTACTTTTTTCTTAAATTCGAATTTCATTTTCTCACCTCCTTAAATTTGTGACTGTGAGAAATGGAATTAGGAAGATTTAGGTTCAAATCACAGGTTTTTTAAGAATTTATGCGGTTTTTTCGATTTTTGGCGCGCCTATAAACTCTATAATTTTTCTCATCAAACTCCTTTTTCCCATACATAAACAACTTTTACCTGTGGGCTTATTCTTTTTAAAATGTAAACTCTAAAAAGCTTCCATGGTCTTGGCAAAAGAAGAATTAAGTTTCCCAAAACAAGTATTATCCTATGCTTGGCAACTCTACAGATTTCATTCACAAACTTTTTCCACGATTCCCAATTCTTAGGACCAAACCATGGCGGATCGCAAATAATCGTGTCAAAACTTTCATTCTTAAAAGGTAAATAATGCATGTCAGCTTTTACTTCAGATTTCAGAATTAAGTCTGCTCTTATATCTCCTAACTTGCTTTTCCCACAGCATAAGTGAAGAGTAAAGCCTTCGCACAGTTGTTTGTAAAGCCATTCTTCCTTTTCACACCAAACCCATGCCTCTTTGAACAGAGTAACAGCTTGTTTTCTATTTTTCATTCCTAAAATCACCAAAAAATAAAAAAATCAGTCAAAAATCCTAAGAAGGCTTGAGTAATCTAGGCTTTCTTCGAAATTCCTTCTTTCTTCGCTCTTTTCCTCTGTTTGAATTTCGCATGTAAAAGCCAGTTTTCCTTCTGAATTGTAAAAGTAGAACCTGTTTCCCTCGATAACAAGCTTCTCTATCTTTTTGCTGATTAAATCCTTTACGTCGCTAAGGTAAATGACAAACTTTCCTTTTTCTTTTGGCTCATAGATTTCAAACAATTCTTTGCTGATAAAGAAGTAATTCATTATTGAACTTTCTCTGTTTTTGATAACCAGCCCTTTATCTTTTATCGTTATGCTCGCTAGCTCGCTATTGTTGAATACTGTGTTGGTTGCTGCTATTGCCTTCAAAACTTTTTTGAACTTCATTAACCCATAGCTATCCAAAACCAATGCCATAGTATCCCTCCTATTTATACTATACTATACTATTTCTCCTATATTTAGTATAGAACGCAAAATATTTAAAGCTATAGGAAAAATAGTATAATTAGGATTTATATGGAAGCAGCAGGTTCAACAAGAGTAACAAGACAGTTTCAGGTAACTATTCCGAAAAAGGCCAGAGAGGCTTTGAAGATTGGAAAAGGCGATGTTTTGTTCGTTTATGTAGATGCTAATAAAAAAGAAGTTATTTTAAGAAAAACTTAGTTTTTGCTGCAAAGTTTTCAGGAAAATTCTTTTTTGAGTTACTTGAAGAGCTAAGTAATCTTCTCTTTTTTCTTTCAATTTTGAGATTATTTTTTCCACGATGTAGCCAGAGCAGAACATCAAAATGGTTATCAAGAATTTTTCCTGCCAGAACTTTATCAACAATTGTTCGTGCTTCTTGAATTTTCCGTTGGATGAAAATTCACCGATTTTTATCTTCACGCATTTTTCTTTGTTGTAGAAAGCTCCTATACCGACTTGAGTGCTCCCGCAATAAATCTTTAGGCAATTGTTTTCAGTTTTAGTATGAGCATTGTAAACTTCTCTTAGGATAAAATTAAGTAAGCAAAAAATCGAGTGGTACAGGTTTTGCCCCCTCAGGAATATTTTAATTCCTTTGTGCATTTTCTCAAAGTCTACAACATAAAAGCCCTCACTAGGATTGAAAGGGCTTATTTCGGGATCAATTGGTTTGTTTAAGCCAAGCACTATGTCCCTAATTTTAGAAATTCTTTCATGAAAGCCTTCTCTTCCTTTTAGAGTGATGTAGTCTCTTAGTGCTTGGTTTCTAGCAATTGTTCTCGCTTCTGATTTTATTGACTTACCACGTCTTACTTTTGTTTTAAAGAGCATCCTTTCTAATGTATTTAAATTCATAACAAGCATCACCTTTTATCTAAATCAACAGGCCAATGGCCTGCAGATGATTTCATTTTATTTAATTCCAAAAATATTAGGGTTCGTTCTAAAAATTGGAATGCCTTAGAAACCTAAAGATATTAATAATTTTCGTTCCATCAAATTTTTATGACGCATTCAGCAAAAGGACTGCTGGTTTACGCTATAAACAATAAATCTGCTTATGAAATTGGAGAAACGCTTAGGTCTAAGCCTCTAGAAAACGTTATAGCTGTGAAGTATGAAGGGCTCTGGTTAGAAGATGAGCTTGAGAAGTTGTGTGATAAGTTATTTCATGATGATTTTGGATTTAATCCACCAGAGCTGAGGAGAGAAATCACACTTTATATGAAACGTAAAAAGGAATGGATAAATAAAAAAGCAAAAGAAATTGGGGCTGATTTTAGCGTTGAACTTCACAGTTCAGACTATTCATCTGATAGAGGCGTTATTTTTCTAAGTTTAATTTATTTACCCGTTAACAAAAAGATGGGAGAAACTTTAGAGAAATTTAGAGCTGATTATGCAATTAGAAGAGATACTCCTCGGAACGTAGGAATAGGAATTAATAATCAATGGGGCTGGAATAAGACGGGATGGCCTCCTTACATACCTTATCATCATGTTTTCGCTACAATCGGTGCTGAACCGTTTACGCTGTGCGAAAGAGAGGTAGCACATCAAGTAATAAAAGACTTATTAATTTACCTAACAAGGAATTACAAGAGGAAATGTGCAGAACGAGGAAGAAACTCTTAGTCTGTGCGAAGCTTCTACTTTGCTTGGAATTGTAAAATACTTTAAAATGTACAAGCAAGGAGCATATGTACAAAGATTACACGCTTTCTTAAAAGACAAGAAAGTAACACAACGCATTCCAGCGAAAAGTACCATATACGTATGTTGTAAAAAACTTTTAAAAAAAGGATTTGTTACCTTGCAAAATAATCTTTACATTCCTACTGAGTTAGGGGAAAAATACGCGTACAAATTAATTGAATTAGAGCAGAAAAACTTTGAAAGGAAACTGAGAAATAGACTGGAACTTTTTACAGAAATCCTAGATAAAGTTCCTAAAGTTTCTGCTATATACCGTGATTCTTTAAAGGTTATTCTTCATGCATACTTTGAAGCGCTTTATGCAGATTATGAAGAAATAGCGAATAATGCTTTTAACTCATTGGAAAAATTTGCCTCGGGCATGCCTGAAACCTTAATAGCACTTGAGCTTGAAGCGAGGCTCAAGGATAAAGAAGAAACTTGGAGGAGACTTGCTGAAGAAAAAGTAAAATACGGAAAGCGTCTGAGTCTTAAAGGCACAACGTTTTTTGAGGCACCATACTTTTTTTATGACGCTGCACGCATCGAAGAATTAAAGCTTAAAGATGAATTGAAAGCAGAAAAACATTACAAGAAAGCTCTAGGCATGCTTATCGACCTGATTTTGTCACAAAACATAGAAACGTTTGAAATATATTATGAGAAGAGCTACCTTTTGAATGCTCTTTATTTAAGCGAAAAACTTTCGCTTCCTCAGGTTAGAAAGATTCTCTTAACTTTTGTTTACGCCATTTTAAAAAATAAGCTGGAACGTGCCAAAAAATCCTCAACTTTAATTCGTGAGAGGGATGTCTATGAAGTTTCCGACATTCTTAGTTACCTTAATGAGAATGAAAAAAAGAATATTACACCATTAATTTCCGAACTATTAGAAAATTTAATGGCGGTTTTAGAACAAGAGTTGTTAGCTGAGAAGGATTTTGAAAGAAGTGGATTTTTACACAGAATAGTTGCAAACCTTTACAGATTGCTGAAAGATGAAGAAAAAGCAAAGCATCACTTCAGAAAAGCTTTCGAGTATAGCTGTAAGATAGTTAAGGATCGCATTAGCAAGAAGGATTCCTCTTCGGCTCTTGCATGGCTTTTGAAGACTGCTGAAGACTTATCTGAAACCGGAGAGGATCCATGGTCCTGTCCTGATATTCGTGAGTTAGCACATATATACATAGAGGAGAATCATGAGATAATTGAAGAATTACTTTCTTCGCATGAAAGTTGGATTATAAGACATCTAGAAGTCTTAATTGGACATTTATCTAAATGCGAAAGGCTTTGCGCCTCTTATAATAAAGACGAACATTTGGAATTATGTAAAGCTGTTAGGGATAAATTAATGGAGATTTCTGAAGAGTTGTGGAAGAGTGGAGATTTACACTCTGCTCTTAGACTTTATTTTAGCTCAGCAAAAATTAGCAAGCATTTATCAAAAGAGTTAGAAAAGGAATGCGTGGAAAGAATAGAAAGCATAATAGATGCCCTTAAAACTGACATGATTTCTTATGCTACATTAGTATACGATAGAGATTTAAATAATTACCTTTATGAGTTCTATGCTTCAGTTAACGATGAAAAGCGAATGTTAGAATATAAGAGGAAATTGGTAATTTCAGAGGCTGCTTCAAGGACGTTAAAATATGTGGATAAATATTATGATATGGTGATTAGGGGTGCGTTACGGGAAAATGGATGCTGGAAAGATTCCAAAAAATATGAAATTAGTTGAAAGTAGAAATGCACGGGATTAAGTATTGACTTTACTAATTTCTTTTAAAAGGCCTATTTTCCTCAAAAAATAAGCCTTGTAATAGAACATTTAATAAATAGAATTGAAGAGTCTTGATTCAACTTAAAAAAAGAAACGCCCATTAAAAACCTCGAAAGAAGTTCTTGAAGAATTGAGAAAATAAGGAAAAGTTTAGCTAAACTACAAAGGGCGGAACCCTCGTGAAAAACGATTTTTCCATAACACTCAAGTGCCGCAGGATTTCGCTCAATTCTTTTATTTTTATCGGGTCATTTCCATTATTGTTAGTTATATGATTTGAGTTTATTAAGAACTTCACGTTGCAACCCTGATATGCAATCATATCGTTCCATGTATCACCTAACCCAACTGAAAAATCATAAAATTTTAAGAAAAAGTTTACTAAACTTCTTTTTTGTTGAGTAGTCATTATCCTCTTACATTTATCAGTGTAGATTTCGTTCTTTGAATAAACCTCAAGCCCGATGAAGTTTTCAACGCATAATGTTTTTGATAGGGCTTTAACTATTGGAAGGGGCGAAGCTGACAAAATCCAAATTTTGTAGTCCCAACTCTTGAGCTTATTAATGGTTTCCAAGCAACCATTTCTTAACTTTATTTTTGGCGCCAGCTCTTCGGCAATTTCTTCAACAGTCTCCACCTTTGCCCCACAAATACCTTTTGCAAAAAGTACAGAAAGATGTTTGATGTAAAAGTTATATCCTAAGACGCTATTTCTATAAGGCCTTGATTCCTCATCAAATTTAACCATCTGATACCAAACTTTCTCCTTAAGAACACCTCTTTCTTTAAGCAAAAAAGAAAATTCCATTCCGCTGCTTGATTCTGTCAACGAACCATCTAAATCTGAAATGAAGAGCTTCCAATAATTTCTTAGGTTCAACAGGCATTCCTAAAAAGGTTTAGAAGCATGTTACCATTTAAGGGTTGGGAAAAGAAACGTTAACCTGCAATCCGTTTATTTTGCAATTCTCTTAGCCTTTTATAAATTTCAATTTCCAAACGCTTAGCATCCCTTTCACGATTTTTCGCTTCAACAATTTCCTTGCATAACTTGTAAAGCAATCTTCCTATAACCTCAACATCCCTCTGCTTAAGCTTCTTTTTCTTGAGCAAGTTTGCAAGTCTTTTAGCTTCATCCTTTGATAAATTTTCCACAACTATGTGCGCGGTATCAACTATTTTCTTCAACAACATTTTAGGCATCCTTTCGCTTATTTGCTCGTTTAAATTTAAATAGTATATGATAGTAATACATACATATAAAGTAGGTGACACAATGTCAGCGATTTCGACAGATAAGATAAAAAAGTTTCTGGCTGAAAACCCAAGGTTCATGGAAATATTGAAAAGAGCTGTTGAGCACGAGGAAAGTCACGCAAAAGATGCAAATTATTTAGGTTGGGAGTGGAGCGATGTTAGAGCTTATCCTGCAGAATTAATGAAATTAGTAAGAGAGGGCATTGTAAATATAAAGTACAAAAGCCGAAGGTATACAAACTATGTCCTTGCCGACAGAGAAGCTGTTAAAAAATGTTTGGAATAGAGATAGGTGATGGTATGGAGAAGGCAAATCAACGAAAAAGGATTGGAAATTTAGTTGCCCCAGCAACTATTGACTATGTATGGGCCATAACCTCTGATGAAGTTATGGACGAGGATCTGCTCTTTCGTATAGTTGAATATCCATTTGAAAACAGAGAAAAGAAGCAAATAGGCGTTGTTCTGGGGCAAATAGAAAAAGTTTTTACTCAAAACGAATTCATGAACCCATGGGATAGAAGAGGAAGGGCGCATGTATCTTTTATTGCAAAATACGGGGGAGCTTCCACACGTTAGAGAATCTATGGATAAGAAGGTTATGAAAATAAGGAACCTTTTGTACTATGATGGAAAAACCATATCCTCCTCTCTCAAAAACTCTCCAAACACTGGAGTTGATATACATTTTGCTGACACTAAGACATTAAATCTATTTTACCCTTGGAAATTTCCGTAAACTTTTTCGTAAGCTTCTATGACTCCCATGGCAAATGAGGTAAAATCTATGCGTTTTGATTGAATACTAACAAGCTTAAGCTCGTTTATGTAAATGCTAATAATTGAAAGCTCCTTTTCCAAATCAAGTTCCAATGAAATTTTATTTGGCCTAGCTCTTGCAAACATGTAAACAAGATTTTTCACAATTTCTTTATTTTCTTCCATTTTCCACCTCCTTGTTCAACCTTTTCTTTAATTCGTTTAGCACATCATCGCCAAGCTCTTCAATTAATTTAACAGCATCATAATCAGTTACTATTCTCCTTTCAGGGAAAAGCTGTGTTAGCAAGTTTAGAATATCTTCGCTAAAAATTATGTTACGATACCATTTTGGGTTGTTATAATCAACTTCAGCTTTAACTTTTTCAACTAAAATTGCAGCTAGAAAAGCATCTTCTCCTTTAACATAAAGGTCATAGTTTTGGCAGAAAACGTTTGATGTTCTTGTAAAAACTCTTGCATATTTTATGCCAAACTCGTCAAAAACTTCCGTTATCCTTTTATCAAACTGCTTAAGCATCTTCTCGCTTTCATGATAAGCCAAAATTTCAGCTGAGTTGATCAAAACATACTTTCCACTTTCAAGCTCGTAATAACCACGCCAAGGATCTATGCTGTGCCATTTAAGCCTGAAGTCCCCTCCAGTTTCGTTTCTTGTTTCACTTATTTCATAAGGATGTTCATCCTTGCTGTAAAAAACAATAGCACAAGGTTCACTCTCAAGATAACAACTTTCACAAAGAGTTTTACCTTCATAAAAAGTTCCATCATCACCAACATAAGCGCTTTCATTCTTCTTAATTCTTCTACCGCAAGCAGCACACTTCATCAAAACACCTCCAAATCAACAAAATATTTCGCAAGCAAAACAGAATCCTGTTTAAGATTCTGCTTTAAGCTATAAAGCTCATGATTTAATTCAGGTTTTTGCTCTGAAAAAACACTAATTATTATTGAATCCTCACTTATTCCATTGTAAAAACCTTTACCTCTTAAAAGGGTATAACCATCAGGAAAGACTTCACTAGCCCAACTTTTGACTTTATCTAAATAATGCTTGCTTATTCTTCTAGTATTGTTATCGCTTCCGATGTAGATTTCAATTCTGTAAGGCATGTTTAAAATCTTTTAATCAAAAGAGAGAAAGGTTACTGAAAGAAGAATTTCCGTATCTCTAACTTCATATATTTATAAAAAATAAAATAATAAAGAGCTGATAAACGCTGGCAAATTATAACCAGGACAAAAATTAATTGGTTGTAGGATGATGAATCCTAATCAAGTTTCGCAAAATAAATTAATCTTCTGGATACCTCTAGTTTTCTTTCCTATAATTTTTACCAATTTCTTATTCTTGTATCGAATAATAAAACCTTTTCCTGAGCTAAGCTTTGTATCAATTGCAATTTCGATTTATTTACTTACTCTCTTAATTCTCTTTTTTATACTGCGTAAATATGGATATGGCTTTAAGGATATCGGTTGGTATGATTTTAAGTTAAGAGATATCGGTTGGGCAATTTTATTTCTCTTAATAGCTATTTTTACATGGTCAGGAGTGTCAATAATGCTAAATAAATTTGGAATTCCTGAATGGGAAGTGAAGTATTCTTTTGGTTTATTTGATATTTTGATTTCTTTTTTAAGTAATGTGTTGATTATACCAGTAGCTGAAGAAACCATTTTTAGAGGGTTTTTAATAACCGCTTTAAAAGAAAAAATGAACGTATGGGTTGCTTGTACGATTTCGATAATTTTTTTCGCTTTGCACCATTTCTTTCCATTCGGAATTGGTGCTTTCATTCATATTCTTTTTTGGGCTCCATTTCCAACCTTTTTATTTGTCTGGAAAAAAAGCTTATACCCTGCAGTAATGATGCATATATTTAATAATTTGTTTGCTTATATAATACTTCCCTTAATAATGTTATGATGAGAGATAAAAGAGAAATTGCAAAACTGATTTACGATAAATTGGAAAAGGGAGGTATTCGATCAATCCCACTTTTAATTGCTGAAGAACTTGAGAAGCACGCGCACATATTTGACGATTATCAACAAGCTATCTTTCTATGTTTCACGAAAAAAGGTTCAGGATACCAATAAGGGCTGAAAATATAGCTCATTGCTTTTGGCAATCTCGTTATCAATTTGCTGGAAGGATGCAATGTTATTTCTTTAAACCTTTGGATTTCTGTTTCGCTCATCGCAGACATTATGAAATAAGTTCCCACATTCCTAATTTCAGCGGGAATGCTTGTTGAGTATTGAGTAATTAGAAGGAAGCCAACTCCACGTTTTCCTAATTCGTTAATGCAGTAAACAAGATTTTTCGCTTTCAAAAGTCTTGTTTCATCTAATACAACTAAAAGTTTTAGCCTGTTTGTTTCTTTCCAACTTGAAGCCTTTTCATAAATTTCTTCCAAATCTTTGGTTATGTCAATTCTGCCTTTTGTAAAATTTACTTTTAGCAAAGGATTTTGCTTAAGTCTTTTAGCCAGAGTTCCGTGAGGATCAAAAACTATTACGCTAACGTTGTTTGCTAAGGCCTCTTCTATTAAAATTAAAGATAGAAAGCTCTTCCCTACTCTTGTTTTCCCGTATATTATTGCATGGGAAGTTAAAATGTCGAGAGGAAAGTAAACTCTTCTTTTCTTAACTTTACGTCTAATTACAGACTCAACAACATAACCTATAAAAGCTGACCTTTCCTTTGGAATGCTAACCTCTTCGCTTGGGATGTG
>Ga0207433_10008091_pt1 | contig 17252 bp, 22 predicted proteins | sample YelNatPaOPGAMG01_FD_187559 | JGI IMG/M metagenome (GOLD analysis project Ga0207433, IMG submission 187559) | Hot spring thermophilic microbial communities from Obsidian Pool, Yellowstone National Park, USA - OP-RAMG-01 (SPAdes) (version 3) | ecosystem: Environmental > Aquatic > Thermal springs... | reverse complement strand
TCGTACCTCCAACAGGAGAACCAGCCTCCCTAACATTAGATAAACAAAAACCAGTCCCACCACCAGTCTTATGAATCAAAGCCATCAACTTTAAACTATCAAAAATCTCCTCCATACTATCACCAATCGGAAGAACAAAACAAGCAGATAACTGACCCCTATCCAAACCAGCATTTGAAAGCGTAGGAGTATTAGGCAAAAACCAAAAATCTTTTAAAAGAAAAATATAATCCTGATACTCTGAACTATTTGAAGCTATAGCTGAAGATACTCTTTCCACTAAATCATCCCAACTCTTCTCACCATTCTTAAAATATCTTCTCTCTAAAATAGAAAATACATACCCATCCATTTGACAAGTATCTCCTTATCAATTTTTAATCATCTGATTCATCATCATTATCTGGTTCATCACAAGCACAAATAAGCCGATCTAAAAATTCCTTTAAAAAGTAATCAAAATCTAATTCAAATTCATTAGAATCTTTTATATGAGAATCTTTTGCATATTTCCTCCAAATATCTTTAAGCTCCTTTTTTACCTTATCCAAGTCTTTATAAATATCATCCAACAACATAGCCCTTTTCTGAGCATTAGCAATAACATCCTCAAAAGAAGTTTCAACAATTTTAATATCTCCATTTTTACTCAACCTTACAGACATTATACCACAATTAGTTCTCTCATCATACCCAAAAAGAGCATTTATCAAATCAAAAACAGATAAATAGTCTTCATTATTTTCTATAAATAATTTAAGCTCATCTACTACTTCCAAAGACCTATCCACCTTTCTCAATTTAAAAAAAAGCTCTTTCATATTCTCTTTATCTAACTCAAGCAACCTGTTTAAAAAATCTATTACCTCCTGATAAGAAACCTGCTTCTTAATCATTTTAATCCTCCTTTTAATTAGTGAAACTTTATACTATTAGGAGTCTCATCCAAAATCCTATTAAGATTTTCTAAAAAAACATTTCTATTTTTAAGCATAGTTATAAACAAAGAATAAGAAACTAAATTACATAACCGAGCAATACCAAAAAGTGCCCTCTCAAAAAAGAATTCAGATAAAAATAAACAAAAAAACATCCCAAAATAAACATCATTAGTTAACAAACTCAAAGCCTCTGACTCATTCAAAATATCAGATACAAATGCCTCTCTATACTTTTCTACAAAATCCACATCCCTAAGCACAACTGCCTTATCTAAATCATCTAACTTATCATCCCATTTATCCTTAATTCTATTTATTCCTTCTTTAAGAACATCAATAATCTTTGTATTATCCTTATTATCTTCCATCACAACCTCCAAAATCAAAAGCCTTTCTAACAATATATCTATGAGGAGCACCATGATAACATAAGTTTCTACCAGAAAACTCTTTACTAATCTTACTATATAAAATGTCTACATTTTTATAAGGAACAAAATTCCAAACAAAAAACATCAAACCATTAAATAAATCCCACTTATTCAATTTATCCTTCTCCAACAAATTCTTGATAACACCATCCATCAAATTCTCTCTTAACCTCTTACCTATTTTTAAATAATCTATAGTGCTAATAATAGCACTCTCATCAATCAAATCATTTAAAAAACTTTTCCAAATACTAATAGAAATCTCTTGAAACTTATCTTTTAACTTTACAACCCCTATATCTATTACATCTGGATCCAATGGGATATTCCTTTTCCCTCTACGCAAAGAAATCTTCGGCAAAAAAGAAATAATTGGAATATCCTTATTCCAACCTATACTCCATAATCTAACATTCCCAGTAGATAAATCAGAAGAATAAGCTAATCCAATATTTATAACCTCATCAGAAACTATCTCTAAACTATCCGAAAACTTAAAATAAGCATCTAACCTCAAAGAATCCTCAGAAATAAGATAAAACTCATTAGCAACATTCTCAAAATTCTCTTTAAAAATACTATACATAATAGAAACCAAACTAGAATGAGGATATAAATAAGTATCATTATCAACTATAGAAGCAATCTTCTCACCATCAAATACCAAAGCCTTTTTACCAGAAGGAATATCACTAACACGAGTTGTTAACTCTTCCTCCTTAATTGTAGAAAAATTACCCTCAAGCTCCTTCTTGTCTATAATCCTAAATTCCTTCATTGAACTACCTCCTTTTCAATAATTTTAATTTTATTCTTATCGCTCGGCTCGGCATCAACAAAATCAGTTCTAAAGTATTTTAAGTTACCTCCTAAACCTTCTACCCATTCACCTTTCAAATTTTTATACCCCTCAATAACTTTTTTAATTCTCGGATAGCAAACATCGGTGCAAATATTACTCTCATTATTAGTGCAAAGAATAAATTGGCGATTACCACCATCTTCTTTATTAAGTTTTAAAACAGCATGAGCTGTTGTGCCAGAACCAGCAAAAAAATCTAAAATAATACCTTCTTTATCAATTATTAAATCTATAATAATTTTAATAAGTTTAGTTGGCTTTGGGTTTGAAAAAATTCCTTTATTTAATATTTCGGACAATTCTTGATTAGATTGTCTAGTGCTACCAAAATCTTCATATCGCCAAAATGTCCATATCGGCATTCTTTCTCCAACCTCAGATAAATAAGTCTTTCTTTGCGGAACCTTAATCCCCTTTGGATCAAGCCAAATTCTGCCTTCTCTTTCTAATCTTGCTAGTGTTTCTTTAGAAAAACGAGGGAAAGTCCCAGGTGGAGCTTCCCAAACTTGCCCATTTTTAAATTTATACTTATATAAACTGTTTTGTGTTCCACTTTTTGCATGTAACGGAGTTAATAAATAAGGACCTCTTGGATCATTATCATAATTCTTATAATAGCTTTTTTGTTTTTCTCCCTTTATCATTCCTTTAATTTTACATTTAGATTTATTCCTAGCATAAACTAAAATGTATTCGCTGTTAACCGAAAAATGTTTTGCGTCATTTCTTAAAGTATCTGTAGATTGCCAACAAATTGTTGCTAAAAAATTATTCTCTCCAAACAAATCTGGATTATCCATTAACAACTTTAACTGCGCCACTTCATTATCATCAATTGAAATAAAAATTACCCCTGTATCTTTCAATAAATTCTTTGCCAGTTTTAACCTTTTCTCCATAAAAGAAAGCCATTTTGAGTGGCGATAACTATCTTCAGGATCTACATATTTGTCATTAAAAATAAAGTCTTTATTGCCAGTATTATAAGGTGGATCAATATAAATAACATCAATTTTTCCTGCGTGGGTATAATTTAGAACAGAAAGAGCATGATAATTGTCTCCTTCAATAAGTATGTTTATTGGCTTTGAAGGGTCTGTTATAATTTCCTTATCTTTAATTTCCTTCAGCACTGGCATTTTTTCTTTACACATCTCAACCACTTCTTCTGGCTTATCTTCCCAAACAAGTCCATATTTCTTACTTTTTTTCAATTCCTTTTTCTTCCTCCTTCTTATTTTTCCTCCTTTTTTAATCTTCCACTTTCTAAATAATCTAATTCAGGTTGATAATTTGGTGCTAATTCAATCCTCTTCAAAGCTATCTTAATATAATCAGGATTTAATTCTATACCTAACCAATTCCTACCTAATCTTTTAGCTACCACAGCAACCGTCCCTGACCCCATAAACGGGTCCAAAACTATACCATCAATAGGACAACCAGCCCTCATCATTATCTCTACCAAATCTTCTGGAAATACAGCAAAATGCATCCCATGAAAAGGTTTATTATTTACCTCCCAGACACAACGACGATTTCTTATCCTTATATTATTCTTTAAAACCTTATCTGCCATCTTTTTCCATTTTTCGGGAGTAAAATTATAGGCTTGACTTTTAATAGAATTATTTGCCCGCTCAAACCTTTCAATAGATGTTTGCTTCATTGTCTCAAACTGCTGTTCAAAATAATAATCCCTCCCTTCCCATAAAGATTTTTTAACCTTACCTTCTACACACTTACACTTCCTATATTTTCTTGCACGAGGCGATGAAAAATCATCTGCGGCATCTTCTAATATTTTAGTATCACTAAAATTACCACTACAAACAGGGCAATCTGCCCATTCCCAATCTACACCCTCTACTCCATTCACCCCCTTAGGCTTCTGATAAACAATCTCTTTTGTTTTTTTATTAACCCAAAATTGAGTTTTATTTGACTTTACAAAAAAGAAAATCTTTTCATAATCTACCGTAAATCTATCCTTCACACTCTCAGGCATTTTATTTCTCTTAAACCAAATAATTTCATTCCTCAAAATCCATCCCCGATTTACCATCTCAATAGCAAATCTGGAAGGAATTAAACATAAACACTTATCAGGTAAATTCTTTGATCTAGGAATACTGAGAGCCCTATAACTACTATCTCTACCACCAGACCTCCAACTACTTCTTAAATCTTTATTTTCTAAATCACTTACCCATTCTTTACTTACTGAATGACCTAAATAAGTATCACCCAAAACTACCCAGCAAGTCCCCGCCTTTTTTAAAACTCTTTTTACCTCATCAAAAACACAACATAACTTGTTAATATACTCATCAAAAGTATATTCCTGACCAATCTGCCCATCTACTTTGTAATCTCTTAACCCCCAATAAGGGGGAGAAGTAATAACACAATCTATGCACTCATCAGGAAAAGTCTTTAAAACTTCAAGAGCATCCCCTTGAAATATTTTACTTAATTCCATCGCTACATCCTTATCTATCTAAAAATTTAAATCTAAAAAAATTCTCACTCAATTTTATCAATCAGATAATTCAAGAAGAGAAGATGAATTAAATAACTATTCAGGCTCATCCCATTTTTTTCCGCCTGTTTAGCCAGAAGAAAATGAAGGAAGCTAGGGATTCTGAGCAAAATTCTACCACTATATTCTTCTTCCTTATCTTCCTCTTCCGTCGGTTCGGGAATTTCTAATCCTGCCTCAATACTTTCTTTTATCACATTCTTTAACATTCGGTCTAAATTTTTTAACGCTTCTTTTTTTGTTTTTCCGTCACCCAGACACCGATATTCACCTAGCACGGGTATTGAAGCTACCCAACCACCTCCTCTTTCTTCTGGGATTCTTTTAAGTTTAATCTCCCAAGGAAGATCAAGATAATAGTTCATATCCTTGTCCACTTTATCCACCTTTTAAAACTAATTATCTTTTTTTAAGGTCTTCAACATACTCAATAAATATATCTTTAAACATGCTTAATTCCTCATCCGTAAAAAAATCCCGAGGAACATCAATAGAAGTTTTCACAAATACTCCATTATTTTCAATGCCAACTATTCTAATTTTAAAATCCTCAACCATAGCTGGCTGACCAGGATAATCAAAAGTAGCCCTCTCAGGAGACACATAAGCACCTTCAAACTCAAGTATTATAGGTGCATACTCTAATTGATAATCAAACTCCATACTATATTCATCGCTCCATCCCATTTTTCTTAACCCATTTTTTCTTAATCCTCCTTTAATCATTTTTCTTAATCCTCCTTTAATCATTTTTCTTACCTCCTTTCGGAGTCTCCCATTTGAGAGTTCTTGCTTCACCGACCAGACCATTGCCCAATCTCCACAAGCGTAGATTCGGTAGCTCCTCTACCTACTAATAATATATTAACCGATGCATTCAAATCCCTATCTAACATACTCTTACATTCAGGACATATCCAATCTCTATCTTCCAATTTTAAATCTACATTTATATATCCACATACAGAACATCTCTTTGAACTCGGACAAAACATAGGTATCTTTCTAATCGGAACACCAGCCTCTTCCGCTTTGTATTCTAACTTAGAAAGAAAATCAATCCAAGAAGCATCATATATACCTTTTGATAATTTATGATTCTTAGTCATACCATCTATATTTAAATCTTCTACATATATCTTATCATAGTTATCAACAATATTCCTGCTTAATTTATGCAAGAAATCCTCTCTCTGATCCCTTATTTTTCTATAAGTTTTAGCCAATATCATTACAGCTTTATTCCTATTCTTTGAACCCTTAATCTTCCTTGACAACTTTCTATGCCTTATCTTCAATTTCTCCTCTGATTTTTGTAAATATCTCGGATTTTCTATCTTAATTCCATTACTTAAAGTAATAAAATTCTTTAACCCTACATCTATACCTACCTCTCTATCTCTTTCCCTTTTCTTAATTTCCACCTCTTTTATGGCAGTAAAAATTATATACCACCTATCTACTTCTCTCTTAACCATACAGGTCTTAATCTTACCTTCTATATCTCTTGTTAACTTTATTTTAATACATCCTATCTTAGGTAATCTAACTCTTTTATTCTCAATCCTAATACTCATATATTGAGGATAAGTGAAACTCTTATACCTATTCAAAGACCTAAATCTCGGAAATCCAGCTTTCTTACCTTTTTCTTTAAGTCTATCAAAAAAGTTCTGAAATGACCTATCTACTCTATGTAAAACATCACATAAAACTTGACTATGCACCTGATTAAATTCTGGATATTCCTTCTTAAAATTCGGTAATTCATAGCACTGGTCATAATAACTCAAGCTCTTCTTATCATTCATTCTATAAGCTCTTATCCTCTGCTCTAATGCTAAATTATACAATTGTTGACATAAGTATAAATTATATTCTAATAGTCTTAGCTGTTTCTTAGTAGGATATAACCTATACTTATATGCTCTTATTAGTTCCATATTTTATCTCTTTCCTAAATAATCTAATTCAGGTTGATAATTTGGTGCTAATTAAATCCTCTAAAATTAAATCCAATGGTTCTAAATCTGGATATTCAACCACCAAAACTGAAACTATATCCTCAATAGTATCACAACCAGATAACTCCTCATATATTTTTAATCCCTCTAATAAATCATTTAAAATAGCAATAGCATCATTATAAGTATCCACCAAAACTGGAAATTTTAACTCACTTACAAAACCTTCTAAATCATTTATAAATCCCTCAATCTTAGAAACAATATCTATAATCTTCGCCCCTATATCACGATATACAGAGACAACTTCCTCATCACTTATACCCCGCTCATTCAAACCACTACGAACCTTATCCATTACATCCTGAGCAAACTTCAAACGAGCTATCCTAAACTCTGGGAGCTTTAAAGCAGTCTGAATCTCATAAACCAAATCATCTCTCCCCTGATAAGATAACCAATTTAATAACTTACGCCACCACTCCGCACCTCTATCACGAAAACGACGAACAAAAGCCTCCCCACCTACATCAGTCTCCTTACTCTCCCTCTCTATTATATCCTCTATCTGATGAACATAAGGAAAATCTGATAAACCTCTTTTCTGTCTTCCATCAACCATATAGCATTAACCTCCTTTTTCAATGCAATTCACCCTCTAAATCATCAATCAAATCATCTAAATCCTCTAAATTAAAAATCATTTCATCTCCAATTTTATTCAACATATCTTTTATCCTCTTCAACTCACTTCTAGACGAACTAAGCAAATCAAAAAATCTATTCCTATCATCTTGATCTATCTCACCATCATCTAATGAGTCCATAACCATCATTATATCACCCAAAATAGCTAATATATCTATAACACTATCATCTACCATCATCCTAAACTCTTCAAAAAAATCTATTTTATCACCAACTGCATCAATACTTAATTCCGCTTTTTTTATCATCTATCACTCCCCATTCTACTAAGTTATCTAACCTTTTCTCTACTTTTAAACCTATGTCTAATCTATACATCATATCTGAAAAACCTATATAATCTAAAGCTCCATAAGCATTACCTCTTGCAGACGATATATCATCACCAGTCCCATTTATAACTAAAACCCTCCCATGACCAGGCACAGAATAATAGCCATCTTCCTTCTTACACAACGCCTGAAAACCTATCTTATAACCATTCTCTAACGCCTCTTCTAAACCAAATATCTTTACAAACCCAGACTTCTTAACAACATCATCAAAAGGATAACCAGCTATATTTAGACAAACTCCAACCACCCATAAATTATCATAAGCTTCAAATCTATCTATCTCTCCAGTTGCTACCCCAAATAATATATCACCTAAATTATCCTTATGCAAAACGCTCTGAATCATAATCATAGGATAACCAAATCTACAAGTAAATTCCAAAACATAAAAACCATCCTCATTACACATACAATCTATATCTATTATACCTCTATAACCTATATCCTTTAAATAACCAGATAAATTATTAAAATACTTAACAAAAGGCAAACCAGAATTATAGGTATAAATTGCACAATTACCCATCTCACCAGTATTCGGACCAACCTCACCATCCATAAGCTTCTTATGCTCAAAATTTATCAAATAAGGCTCCACAAACTCATAACCATTAAAAAATCCAGAAATAGCACACTCCACACCCTCTATCCTCTCCTCTAAAATAACCTCAACATTAGAATCTAACTCTTTCACTTTATTTAAATACCATAAACAATCCTCTTTACAAACTGGCAAATAAGTAGATAATAAATCAGTTCTCACCTTTGAAAACTTCAAAACAAACTCCCTATCCTCATTATTTACAAAATCTATAGCCTCATCTGGGTTCATACTATAAGTTTCAGGAACATCTAACCCACACTCCTTACAAATAGACTTCGCAAAAACCCTATCATTCTCCAATTCCTCACCCTCTTTACCAGCACCAAAAACAACACAACCCTCCCTACGAAGAAAATCTATATCATCTCCCCAACCTATATCCGTAAATAACACCATATCAACATCATCAACCAAATGCCAAAAATTGTCAACCCTATTAACACCCCATTCCTCAAACAAACCTTCACCATAAGATAAGTCCTCCTGCTCAGGATGAGCCTTAATCCAATTCTCAAAATAATAAACCTCATTCCCTTCCTGTGCTAATTTCCTCACAACATCCAAAGCTAACCCAGTATCAACTACTAATATTTTTCTTTTATCAGCCATCACACAAATCCTTCTTTATTCTCTCATCAATTACTTTCCCAATTTTATCTATCATAATAGATAAAACAGGCTTAGTCCTATCCCTCAAATTATTTAAACTACCCCTAACATTCACTACAAAATCATGATAAGGACCACGAGGCTTAAAAACATCCCTATAATCATCAGGAACTTTACCATAAGACTGAACCATTGCTAAAAATTTTCCTAACTCTATCCAATCCCCTAAATACATAACATCCACATCCCTAATACGATTCAAATCAAAAGCCCTCCAATCCCCTCTTGAATAATCCCAACCTATCAAAATCACATTCCCCTTATTGGTATACCATAAATAGTGAGGTTCAACAACCCGAGTAGTATATTCACCATTTAATTTTCTATAAGCAAACCTAATTACATGATATAACTTAATAACATCTAATAAATCAGCAATCTCTGGAAACTCTATCCTCTCATAATACTCTGGTATCTCTAATTCACCCTGCGCATACCTTTTAGAAAAATTATAAACATCATTCACAACCTTTTTAATATCAAAAAAATCAACATTCCCACCTAAATAAGAACCAACCATATACACACTTGCATCATCATAAGAAACCCCATCCCTACAAAGATAACTAGCCCTATCTCTAATAACATTCAATAAAGTATCCTTACTAGCACCAAGACATAAAAAATAACCATTTAAAGCTGACATTAAATCATTATCCTCTAAATCCTCTAAAGAAGCTACCCTATATTTATTCCAATCATTATAAATATTATAATCTTTATCACTAATAGCATAATTAAAAGAAATCCACCCAGGATAAAATTTTCTTTTAAGATTAAAACTATCTAATAAACTATTTAAAACACCCTCACTCAACAAAATAACATTACCATTTATATAACCTATCACAGGACGCTGAACTTCACCAACCTCTATATCAAACATAACTGGTATCTCAATATCAACATTACCACCAGTATAACCTCTCAACTTTATACTATAAGTCACCACTCCCTTACTATTATCTAACATACGATACTGCAACACTTTAAAATCAGTGATAAAACCAGATAAATCAAAACCAGAAAAATAAGACAAAATCTTATCCCTTCCAATAAGGTCTAAACGAAATTCTTTACCTATATACTGCATCATCCACCACCTTTTAAAAATCCCTTATTTTTAAGGAGAGACGCCGAAATTAAAACAGAAAGGAGGGGAGGTGGGATTATATCTCGGCGTCCCTCCATTAAAGAATTAATATAATTTTTTTGTAACAGGAACAACATCCTCAATCCACCTTTCCACATAATCTCCATTCCTCAAATTTATTCCTACCCAACCATCATCCTTTACCCATTCTACAATACCAACCTTTCCATAATAAGGACTAGCAGGATTTCCTTCAATTCTCACAGCATAACCTTCAGTAACATAATCAGACATCAGAGAACCATCCTCATCACTCTTTTTATTTTCCTTACCTTTATCCTTCTTATCTTTATCTTCCTTATCACCTTTAACTCTAATCTTACCTTCCTTTACTCCATAATCCTCAATCTTACGAATTATATTATTATTTGGAACCCTTCTTTTTTTAAAACCAGAAGCCTTTATAATACTAAAAATTTCATCTCTAACCTTTCCAGAAGTTTTATTCAAAAGCTCTCTCTGCAAATTATCCCAATCCAAACCACCATCATTATACTTTGAAACTAAATATCTAACCCATCCACTATCATCTGGAATTTTACTTATCTTACCAATAATTTCTTCTATCTTAGCCTGCCTCTCTATCTTCTTACCTCTTAACCTATTCTTTATATCTTCCACTTTTGCAAATTTATCTAACTTATTAACAATAACATTTTCTACACTGGACTTAACATCCCTAATATCAAGCACATTTAAATCCAAACTATAATCCTTTCCAGAATATCTCTTTACTAAATCAGTAAAAATTTTTCTAACAGCATTACTTGAAGCATCCGAACCTAATATCCTCAAACCTCTACAAGCATCTATAAAATCATCAAGAGATTTTACACCCTTAGCTATTCTTACAAGAGATTTCCATTCTAAATCACCAATCACCTTATTTAATACATCTTTAATAAAATCCAAAACAGAATCAGCATCTGAATAATTCCTAATATAATCAGCTAACCTTTTAAAATCAGAAAAAGTCCAATAACTACTTGGGTCATCTTCACTCCTCTTCTTTAAAACTGCCAAAAAATCTCTATTCTTAACCTCATCACAAGCTATCCTATAAAATTCACCAGCTTTGATAATCGGAAAATCTAACTCATCAAAACTTATATTATCACTAGCAACTATATCATTCTCTAATCTTCTTAAAAAATCAATCCCAGGAAACATTTTCCTACCTCCTTCAAATTTATTTTACCATCTCTTTCTTACCACTATTCCAAGAATCTGGAACTGAATAATCAGCCTCAAATTCATCTAAAAAACTCTTAACCCTATTAAACTCAGACGGATTCTCAAAATGAAAAATACCTAAATCATCACCAATAATATGATAACAACTCCTCAAATCCCTTTGATTAGCAAAATTATCAACCTTATGAGTCCTTCTTACAAAAATAGAAGCTATATTATTTTTACAACAAATTTTTCTCAATAAATCCGCTCTCAATCTACGAACCAAGTCCAATCCCCCTTTATCAGCATATTTCTCTCCCAATTTTTTATACTCTGCATAAAGCTCAACTGGAGATAACTCATCCTCTTTTTCTATTAAAGCCTCTATTTCACTATAAGCCACCTTCAACAAATTCTCATCCAAACCAGTTCCCTCTAAATACCTCCTCCAATAATTCTTTCCAAATTCATCCAATCCTTTTTTCTTTTTCATTCCCAAAGTAATCTTCTCCTTCCAAGGTTTTTCTCTCTTAACTACATTCTCTACAAACCCTACTCTTTTATAAGAAGATGCATCTCTAAACCAATCTGCTATATCTTTACCATACCATCTCTCAATATACTCAGCTACTTTATCAATATCATCATTTTTAAACAAGGAAAAAATTTTATCCACAACCTGTTCAAACTTATTCCCCAAAATTATTCCTCCTCTTCTTCAATCTCGCTTAACAACTCATTCAAATCAGTTACCAGTTTCTCCTCAAATTCGTCGCCATCAAATTCATCATCTATCACATAATTCAAATCTAATGGATGCAATCCTTCATACAAAGGACTTCTTTCATGAGTAGAAATTCTTATAATCACACCTTCCCCAGATTTTACATAGTAACTTTTGTCAAATTCCATATACTCTTCTGAAACATCGCCCACATAGATATATACACTCTCGCTATGTTGAGATTTTTTAATCTCATAACCAATTCCCAAATCATCTAAAACTTTTTTAACAACATCAACAGCATCATTTATTAGAGCTTCCTTGTATTCCTTTATTCTTGTCCTTTTTAACTCCTTCTCCCTCTCTTTCACCAATTTATCGTAGTCAGTTTCCAACTCTCTTACTCTTTCATCATAAAAAACTGCAACCTCTGCAATCTTTTCCTCCATAGATAAATCCTCCCAATTTTCAACCCCAATCCCCTCAATTAGAATTTGTCCCTCTGGACACCCCTCTAAATCCACCTTGCCACTTTCTATCAAAGCAATCGCTCTATTTTTTTCCTTTACCATTTCGGAAATTGCATCATCTAACTCTGCCAACTTAACATCATAATACTCTTCTTCCAGGGTCCCCCTTTTTGGAAGTTCTTGCTTTCCCGACCAGACCATTATCCAATCCCCACAACTGTTAATATATTAACCGATGCATTCAAATCTCTATCTTCCAATTTTAAATCATACATTCTCATCTTCCAAACGCTCCAAATAATACTTCTCCCCTTCCTTCTTAACCCTCCAAATACGATGAGCAAACTTAACAATTCTACCAACATTATCATCAGAAACCTTACGGGCTAGCTCTAACCTATTACAATCACCATAAATATCCACCCCCATTTCCTTTGCTATCCTAATCAAATCCTCATCACTAAAAAATGATAAATCAGATGAGTTTTCCATAATCTACCTCCTTATTTTTTAAAAATTATTATACCATCCTCTTTCCCTTTAAACTCTTAATCACATCTTCAACAATCAGTTTAGCAAAATATTCTGCATCATCATAATAGTAATCATATACAATTCTTGCATCAGCAAATTCAGAAGTATCTCTTAATCCACTAACAAAATCACTTAAAGTTTCACTCTTTTCAATAATCTCTTTAATAACACTCTCCATTTCTTTATCTATCTCCCCTTCATAAACATCCCACCAACCTGACAAAATAGCCTCAGAAGGATTATCACCTATAGCAGAATCAACATAAGAAATAATATAACTATCAAAACTATCTGAAATACCTCTAACCCAATCCATAAAATCATCAAGATTATCGGGTATAATACTTGTATCTAACCCTCTATCTTCAAGACTATCTACAATATACCTCTTAAGTTCTTCAAGAGCTTCATCATCAAACCCCTTTCCCTCCGTCTCTACTTCTAAAAGAAAGCTACCTAAATCAGATACAGGATCAACTTCAATAAAACCAGTTCCCATTTTTCTCTTACCTCCTTATTTTTTAATTTTTTATATAATATAAATTCTACCATTTCCTAATCCTAATTATATCACCAAAATTATTAAAACTCTCAAAATTATTAAAAATTAATAATATATTCATCATTACCTATTTTATTAACTTTTCCATCAAAAACTTTAAATAAATCATCATTATCTATATTAACCACTAGTTTATTTATACCCGCCCTACACCTGCAATAACCCACTAATTTATTACTTATTACATATCTATATACCCCCTTAGCCTCTAATACCTTACAACCCTTTTTACATACATATCTTCTAAAAAAATCCTCCTTTTTAATCCCATATATCTTCTCTAACCAATATATCAACAACTGATAGGATACCCCAAGACTATCAGCTAAATATGATAAATTCTTATAATCTTTAGCTAATTCAATTATACTCTCTAAAGAGTTATCAATCTTCTTTAAGAGAATATTATCCTGTTTCACCCGTTCCACCATTACCCCTCCCATTTAGCCATTTTGCAAAGCCATATATCACCCCTAATAAAGCAGTTAAACCACTTAATAAAGCAGATACATTCCCTAAACAAGCAACAAATAAGTCATCACTCAATCTTAAAGCCCTATTCAAAAATAAACCAGTATAAACAAAAACTAATATAACACCAGTCAAAAGCAATAATCTACTAATTGAAACTCTACTATCTACAAAAACTAACCACTTTATCCCCCTATTACCAGTTTTTACCATCCCGAGGTTCCTCCTTATCATTTCCTACTATTATTTTACTCCAAACCCATCCACTTATCAATAAAACCTGCATTTTTAGCTTTCATTATCCTATCCTTGCCTATTTCAAAATATTCATCACATAATTCAAAACCAATAAACCTTCTACCTAACATCAAAGAAACCACCCCAACTGTCCCACTACCAAAAAACGGATCCAAAACAATATCCCCCTTATTAGAAGAAGCTAATATAAAATTCCTTATTAACTTTACAGGCTTTTGAGAAGGATGAACCTTATCTAAAACAGGATGTACCTTAAAAACATCAAACGAAGGCTCTCCTACTTTAAATAAACCCCTTTTAGACATCCCCTTACCAGATTTAATAGCATAAAATATAGCTTCCCAAGTGAGCCAATACCTATCATCACCATAAGTCAAACATGAATTCCCCCCGTAAAACCAAACTAATATATTCTTCAAAACTAAATTCTTCCTTATCCACCCTTCAACCCCATACATCAATAAAGGAGCAAAAAAACAATATAAAGATGACCCATCCTTCATAACCCTTTTAATCTCTTCTAACCATTTAAACTGCCACTCATCATTCTTACAATCCCATTCATATCCCTTTGAATTATAAGGCGGATCAGCTATAACCAAATCAATACTACTATCAGGAATACCTTTTAATAATTCCAAAGCATCCCCTTTTTCAATATAAAAATCAACTATTTTATCGGTTTCTAACACTTGCTATACCCACAACTTAAACAAGTAAAACACCTTCCCTGCCATTCAATATCATTAGAACTACACTCTGGACAACGAAAATTCAACTCCTCTCCAGTAGCCTTATTCTTTATACCATTCCCAGAAAAAGCAGATAAAACTTTAGAAACCGCATCTAAACAAGAATCAACCCTATGATACTCATTATCATAACAAGTCATAGAACACTTTATACCAACTAACTGCTTTGTCAATACATCCAAAGATAAACCACACTGCAACCCTACACTTAATAATCTGCCAATCGCCTCTAAAAAACCACTTGCACACCCCCCACTCTTACCTAAATTCAAAAAAATCTCTGCTACATTACCCTCATAACTATTCAAAGTTATATATAACTTACCACAACCAGTCCTAATCCAAATCGTCCTTCCACTTAACTCTCTTATATCATCCCTTATCATACCCACCTCCTCACAAGTATAAATTAAATTTTATATAAGCATCAAAAGGACTTTAAAGCTCTATATAACACCCAGCCAACAACATTATCTACATAATTAAAATTATAAGTATCTACTTCTTTTTTATTACTTAAAAAATAAACCTCATAAATCATAGAATTACATTTAGTCGTATTCAAAACATAAAGATCATCTCTTTTAACAACCCCTCTATTTTTATTACCAAGAATTAAAGAAGAAAAATTTACCAACTTCTCCGCAACTGGAATAACACCAGCAAACTTCGGATTTACCAAAACCTCAACTCCATTCGCTAAACCAGAAGCATCAGCATTCAAATGAAACTCTATATACAAATCTGGATTATACTTATTTATCCAATCAACCTTCCACTTCATAAAACTATTATAATCCTTCACATTCGTATTATCTGCAACAATACCTAAATTCATCTTATCCTTAAAATTTGTAAATATATTTAAACACATCCTCTTAACTATATCATACTCCCTCAAATTAAAATAACACGCCCCTGGATAATTAGGATGATGACCAGCACCTAATAATATCTTATCCATTATACCCTCCACCAAATAATTTAAGATATAACCCCTCTCCTAGCACCTTCTCTAAATACCGTTATACCCTTACAACCTAACTTCCAAGCAGAAACATATATATCATTAACCGTATCAACAGAACAATTATAAGGCAAATTCACCGTCTTACTTACTGCATTATCAATATACTTTTGAATCACTGCCTGAACAGCTAAATGCTGTTCAGGAGTTATATCTTTATAAGTTAATAAAAACTCCTTATAGGTATCATAATCTATCTTATTTAATAATGGATGAGTTATCTCCCTCTCACCAAAACTATCCCTTCTAACATACCTCAACTTAAATAAAGGCTCTATCCCCGAACTAACACCAGCTAAAATACTAATAGAACCAGTCGGAGCTATAGTAGTCAAAGTAGCATTCCTAGAACCATTCAGCTGAAAATCTAAATTCTTAACAAAACTATCACTTAGGTCAAATCCACCTTTAATACGGGCAATTTCATAGCTGGCTCTCCAAGCAGTATTTGAAAATTCCTTAAAAAGCTTATCTAAAAATTCTAAACATTCTTTAGAACCATACTTTAATTTCATCAAAACCAACATATCAGCCAACCCCATAACCCCTAAACCTACTTTCCTTGAAGCCTTAGTATTCTTTTCTATCCTCTTATCCACAAAATAATTAACATCAATAACATTATCCAAAAACCTAACAGCTTTAAAAATAACATCCCTAAATAAATTAAAATCAAATTCACCAACCTCATTAACAAATTTCATTAAATTGATTGAACCAAGATTACAACTCTCATAAAACATTAAAGGCTGTTCTCCACATGGATTTGTAGCCTCTATAACCCCAGCTTTATTTAAAGTATGAGTCTTATTTATAGTATCAAAAAATAAAACCCCTGGCTCTCCACACTCCCAAGCATTATGAATTAACCTTCTCCACAACTCTCTAGCCCTAACAACCTTCTTTACAGAACCATTATAAGGACTAACTAACTTCCAATCACCATCCTCCTCTAAAGCTCTCATAAACTTATCCGAAACCATAACCGAAAAATTAAAATTATTAAATTTCTTCCTATTCAACTTTACAGAAATAAAATCATCTATATCAGGATGATCTATCCTCATAA
>Ga0207433_10008090_pt1 | contig 17253 bp, 18 predicted proteins | sample YelNatPaOPGAMG01_FD_187559 | JGI IMG/M metagenome (GOLD analysis project Ga0207433, IMG submission 187559) | Hot spring thermophilic microbial communities from Obsidian Pool, Yellowstone National Park, USA - OP-RAMG-01 (SPAdes) (version 3) | ecosystem: Environmental > Aquatic > Thermal springs... | reverse complement strand
AGGCTGGAATGACAGGGCAATTAATCAAGCTCGATCGGGGTGTAATATTAAACTGTCATTCCATGCTCGTAAGCCAGAATGACAGAAGTGACTGTAAAACAGATATGGTTCAAATTATAAGAGTAGAAAGGTTTCTGTACCCAAGGATCAGCCCTTTTTTTACTTTTTCTTCGTCACCTTCCCATACAGGATCTTCGTGTTCTATGCTTACAACTCCATCGTAACCATTCTCCTGAAGTACGGAGATGAAGGCCTGCCAGTCTATTTCTCCAAGCCCAGGAAGCCTGTACCTCCACCATCCCTTACCTTTTTTGAGCAATGGACCGTATATCCCGTTTTCATAAAGACCATCTTCAAGTATCTCAGTGTCTTTGGCATGGGTGTGAACTATTTTATCGGCGAAGTCGTCTATAACGGCAAGATAATCTATATCGAGCCAGTAAAGGTGCGATGGATCGAGGTTCAATTTCAGATCAGGCAAAATTTTGAAGATCTCTTTCCACAGCACAGGCGAGTAAAAAAGGTTTCCTGGAATTCCCTGTTGCTGCCAGCCCACCATAGGGCAATTTTCGATCATGATCTGAACACCCTTGCTTTTTGCGTAGTCAAGTATGGGAGGAAAGACTTTCTCTATTTCTTTCAAATTTTCTTCAACACTTTTAGTTACATCTCTGCCTATGAATGTTCCGACCAATTTGACATTCAAAAGGTTTGCTGCATCTATAACTTTTTTTAGATGCGTGATATGTGCGCTCCTCAATGAAGGGTTCGAGTCAAGATTGTTATCGTAATAAGCCAGCGAAGAGATGTCGATATGATATTTTTTGAAGAGTTCTTTGAATTCTTTCGCTTTTTTATCATCTAAAGTTGCGACATTCAACGTTGATGAAGAATAATCTCTTTTGTTATCAACCGGCCATGCACCTATCTCAAGAGAGGTGAATCCTTGCTCTGATGCCCATTTAGAAATTTCTTCCAGACCAAGATTACCGAGAGCGACCGTTAAAAAGCCTAATTTCATTATTTATTACCCCTTTCAAACATCCATTCTTTTAAGATTTGTAAAGCTTATTTTGATGCTTTCAATCGGATCCATTTTACATTTATCCTGTTCAACTATGAGCCATTTTGTACCAACGTTCTTTGCTGCAGAGATGATTCCCCTTATATCCATTATTCCTGTACCTATTTCCGCAAAATCCCTTCCAACTCTTTCCATATCTTTAACATGAAGTAAGGAAGCTCTCTTTCCGAATGTAGTTATGAAAGAAATTGGGTCTGCACCTGCATATTTAACCCAGTAAGTATCAATTTCAAAATCGACAAGATCAGCTTTTGTATTCGTGAAAAGCAAATCCAATCCGCGAACTTCTCCGAATCTTGCGAATTCATGAGCGTGATTGTGATAACAAAGTTTTAAACCTTTATCCTTACATTTCTGACCTATTTCATTGAGCGTATTTGCAAAGTTGATGAAATCCTCTTTTTTGTCATACTTCTGCCATGGGCAAACTATGAAATGGTTCCCTATCTCGAGATTATATTCGATAACGGAATCAAGCTCCGATGTGAGTAAGTCTATACCAACATGGCTTCCTGCCGGTTTTAAGTTGAGATCATCGAGGAGCTTTTTCAACTCCTGGGCCTTTAAGTTACCATATCCTGCGAATTCGACTCCTTCGTACCCTATTTTTGAAACCTGCTTAAGAGTACCGGTAAAATCTTTTTCCGTTAATTCTCTTAAGGTGTAAAGTTGTAAGGCTATCGGTATCATTCTTACCTCCTCAGAAGTTGATCTGTTTTCCCGTTTTTGCTGATTCGTAAATAGCATCTAAGATCTTAGAAACGATGAAAGCTTCTTCAGGTTTCACCAAAGGTTGCTTGTTATTTGTAACGGCATCTATCCATTGTCTCGCTTCAACTTCGGCCGGATCCATCTTTTCACCACCGTAAAATTCAACACCGCCCGATTTGAGTTCAACTTCTTTCACGAAAAGTCTTCCGAATTCTTCTCCATTCAGTCTCAATCCGTTTTGCATATCTGCTCCGCCTTCTGTACCGCAGAGTACCGTCTGTGCTTCTCCAACATCAAGAGTGTTCAAAGCCCAGCTTGATTCCAAAATGATAGTTGAGCCGTCTTTCATCGTGATAAAACCGAACGCAGAATCTTCAACAGTGAATTTTTTCGGATCCCATGGTCCCCAGGCATTTGCAGCATTTTTCTTCTTTGAAAGTTCATGATACGTTGTGCCAACAACGCTTTTCGGTTCATAATTGTTCATCATCCAAAGGGTTAAATCGAGTGCATGGGTTCCTATATCTATCAATGGCCCGCCACCCTGCTGATCTTCATTGAGAAAGACTCCCCATGTTGGTACAGCCCTTCTTCTTATCGCATGAGCTTTGGCGTAGTATATTTTTCCAAGTTCTCCCTTCTGGCAAATCTCATGAAGGTGCAACGAATCAGGTCTAAATCTATTTTGATATCCTATCGTTAATTTTTTGCCTGTTCTTTTGGCAGCATCAACCATAGAAAGCGCATCATTTGCATTTTTAGCCATCGGCTTTTCGCACATCACATCTTTTCCCGCTTCCATCGCTGCAATGGAGATCTCGGCATGCGATTTATTTGGGGTACAAACGTGGATGACATCTATGGATTTATCTTCGAGAAGTTTTTTGTAATCTTTGTAAACTTTTGCGTTTTTTGATCCGTACTCTTTTGCGGCTTTCGTAGCTTTTTCTTCTATGAGATCACAGAAAGCAACTATTTCAACGTTGTCTATCTTCGAAAGACTTGGTAAATGTTTACCGTTTGCGATCCCACCACATCCTATTATTCCGATTCTTATCCTATCTTTCATCATTTAAACCTCCTTAAAATCATCTATACTCTTAATTATACATCATAATGGATACATTTGTTGAAAATTGCACTTGACAAGTAGACTAAAAAGGTATAGAATAAAATCAAAGGGCAAAGGATTGTGAAGGAGGTTTTAAAGATGAGAAAGAACGATAGGAAAAACGAAATAGAAGAGTTAGCAAACAGGAATTGTGAAAGAGAAATAGCACAAAGAGTTAGAATAGAGAATCTCATAAAAATTTCAATATATGGATCAAGGTTGTGAAGATGCGGGGCTAAAAAAGCCCCGCACTTTTAATTTCAAAGAGAAGGAGAATGAATTTAAATGGAGAATTTGAGGGTTAGCGTAATTTTTCATAGTATTTTTGGTCATATCTATCAGCTTGCACTTGCCGAAGCCGAAGGTGCAAGAGAAGTGGAAGGTGTGGATGTAAAAATTTATCAAATTGAAGAGCTTCTTCCCCCTTCAATAATAGAGGCGATGCACGCGACGGAGGCGAAGAAAAAATTTGCACATGTGCCAGTTGCAAAAATAGATGATCTTTCTGAAGCTGATGGAATAATCTTTGGAACACCAACAAGGTTTGGGATGATGAGTGCGCAGATGAAAGAATTTCTTGATTCCACTGGGCCTTTATTCGCAAAGGGTACACTTGCAGGGAAGGTCGGAAGTGTTTTCACATCGACTCAAACACAGCACGGCGGCCAGGAATCAACAATTCTGAGTTTTCATACAGTGCTTTTGCATCATGGAATGATTTTGACAGGTGTACCATACACGATACAGCAATTGAGTTATATGGATCAGATATCCGGAGGAAGCCCTTACGGTGCATCAACGATAACTGGATCGGATGGGAGAGCTATAAGCGAGAATGAATTGGCAATCGCAAAGGCGCAGGGAAGAAGAGTTGCGGAGATCGTGAAAAAACTTTTTGGTTGATCTTTCATGTGCTAAACCTCTTTTAAAAGTTTTTATTTTGGCGAAGGGCATGATGCGGAATCCAATTATATTTTGTATTTAAAGTTGATCAAGTATGGTAAAAGTTTTGTTTGTTTGAAACTCTTCTTATGTGATATAATTGTTTATCCAATTTTGAAGGGAGGAAACTTCTGGTTTTTCAGAGGATTAGCATGAGCGTTAAGACCGGACAGATCTTCGAAGGAACAGTTACAGCGATAAAAAATTTTGGTGTTTTCGTGAAGATCGATGGAGAGGGAGAAGGGTTAGTTCATATCTCCAAGATCACGAGTGGGTACGTTAAAGATGTTTCTGAGTACCTGAATATCGGGCAAAAGGTGAAAGTAAAAGTTTTAGGTGTTGGAGAAAATGGCAAAATGGATCTTTCCATAAAAGATGCTGGAGAGATTATAAAGAAGAAGGATTCATCCCAGCCAAAGGAAAAAGAAGACAAGCAGACTGATTTTGAGCAGAAGATGTCTAAATTTCTTAAAGAAAGTCAGCAAAAGTCAAGCGATCTTAAAAAACGATCCGATAGGTATGGTTGATTAACTCATTTCAAAATTAATCGAGGACGTGCCGTTAACTGTACGTCCCCTTTTGATATTCCATGAAGATCGAATCCCACAAAAGCCGACCCAGATCCTGTCATTGTGATGAATCGATGGCTATCGAGATTCGTTCTGGCTTCGTTAACTATGAGTGGAAATCTTTGACTTGCCGCTATTTCAAAAGCGTTATAGATGTTTTGTCCAGTAAGATTTTCATCTTTATTCTTTATGCCATCGTAAAGTTTGTAAGGATCACCTTTAGTTCCTATCAGCCCAAGATCGTCTATCAGTTTGTACATGTACTTCGTTGAAAATCCAATTTCAGGAAAGTACATCTCCATTTTCAATTCAAGCGGTTCGAGGCGGTTTATATTTTCTCCGATTCCTTCGACGACCGCACACCCACCGTTGATGAAAAAAGGGACATCACTTCCTATCAAGATGGCCATTTCATCCATGTCAGAGATATTTCTTGTCTTGCAAAGATACCATAGCAATGCCGCAGCGTCGGCACTTCCACCACCAAGTCCTGATGGAGATGGTATGTGCTTTTCAAGATGAATTTTAAGGCCGATCCTTTGACCGGTCATCTTTTCAAAAAGATCCAAAGTTTTATAAAGTGTATTCGATTCGTTCCATTCAAGGTTAAAATTTGAGGAAAAGACAGTTTTTTCACTTTCTTCGATATCTATAAGATCGTAAAGTGAAACGTTGTGCATGAGTGTAAGTATATCATGGTATCCATTGCTTCTTTTCGATGTGATTGCGAGATAAAGGTTGATCTTCGCAAATGCTTTAAGGATCACTTCATTCACCCAAAAAGCCTACCCCTTAACGGGGTAGGTTATACTTCATTTCCATCTAAGAACGAGCTGTTTTGCGGCTCTTACATCATCAAGTCTTCTCACAGGCGTTATGTGTGGAGCTTCTTGTAGAAGCTTCGGATTTTCTTTCGCTTCTTTCGCTATTTTTTCTACTATCTCTGCAAAATGATCGAGTGTGCTTTTAGATTCTGTTTCGGTCGGTTCGATCATGATATCTTCGTGAACTATCAGCGGAAAGTAAACCGTAGGAGGATGAACTCCATAATCCAACATCCTTTTAACGAAATCAAGAGCTTTAACACCATGCTCGAGTAAAGGTTCGGTCGTTGCGACGAATTCATGCATGCATGGTTTTTCATTGTACGGGATTTCAAGAGTTTTAGAAATTTTTACCTTCAGATAATTTGCATTCAGTACCGCCATCTCGCTCGCATATTTGAGACCGTCTCCACCCATCGTTAATATGTAAGCGTAAGCCCGGACGAGAACACCAAAATTACCGTAAAAACTTCTAACTCGACCTATCGTATTTTTTCTCGAATAGTTGAGAAGATATTTTTCGCCTTTCTTTTCGATGCCAGGAATTGGAAGAAATTGCTCAAGGAAACTCTTGACGCCGACAGGCCCCGAGCCCGGGCCTCCCATTCCGTGAGGAGTCGAGAAAGTCTTGTGCAAGTTGAAATGCACAACATCGAATCCAAGGTCTCCCGGCCTAACTTTCCCCATGACAGCGTTCAAATTAGCACCATCATAATAAAGCAATCCACCTGCTTTGTGAATTATGTCAGCTATTTCAAGAATGTTTTCGTCGAAAAGGCCCAGTGTGTTTGGATTTGTGAGCATTATGCCGGCCGTATGTGGACCGACTATCTTTCTCAATTCTTCGATGTCAACCATGCCATTCTTATCAGATTTTATTTCAATTGCTTTATACCCGTTCATCGTTGCTGTTGCAGGATTCGTGCCGTGTGCCGAATCGGGTATGATCATCTCGTTGCGCCCAAAATCTTTTCTGTGTGTATGGTACGCCCTTACAATCGCTATACCAGTGTACTCTCCATGTGCACCAGCCGCTGGCTGCAATGTCAGTGCGTCCATTCCGCTTACTTCCTTAAGAGCTTCCTGAAGGTTATACATAAGTTCGAGAGCCCCCTGAACACTCTTCTGATCCTGATAAGGATGGATGTTCAAAAATCCACCAAGCGAGGCTGCCGCTTCATTGACCTTTGGATTGTACTTCATGGTACATGAACCGAGCGGGTAAAAGCCCACATCAACAGCATAATTCAACCTTGAGAGATTTGTGTAGTGCCTTACAACCTCTCCTTCGGTAAGCTCCGGTAACTTCGGTGAAGCTGTCCTTGCGAATTTGCCGGGAATCTTGTAACTTTTCACATCCATTTTTGGAGGTATGAACCCTCTTCTTCCTTCACTCGATATTTCGAATATCAATTCCATCTTACATCGCCTCCACAACGGAGATCAAACGATCGATCTCTTCTGAAGTGTTAGCTTCAGTGGCACAGAATAGCAACTTTCCTTTTGAAGATCTGTCTACATTTGGAAGTACAAGTGGTCCTATAATCCTCTTTTTGAAGAGATTTTTCTCAAATTTTTGGATGTCAAGATCACTTTCGACAACGAATTCGTTGAAAAATTCTCCAGAGAAGGCTTTTTTGAAATGGTGTGTGCTTTCAAGTGCATCGAGCAAATAATGGGCCTTTGAATAGTTGTGTTCGCCTATCTCTTTCAATCCATTGGGACCCACGAGAGACATGTAGATCGATGCGTAAAGAGTTCCTAAAGCATGGTTAGAACATATGTTCGAAGTTGCTTTTTCTCTTCTTATATGCTGCTCCCTTGCCTGAAGAGTCATTACAAATCCACGTTTACCGTCAACATCGACGGTTTCTCCTATTATTCTTCCTGGCATAGTTCTGACGAATTTTGGATCTTCTCGGATCGCGAAAAAGCCAAATGATGGTCCCCCAAAATTCATAGGAATGCCGAGCGTCTGCCCATCTCCAACAACTATATCTGCCCCAAGTTTTCCCGGAGCTTCGAGTACACCAAGCGAAATTGGATTCGTCACAACTATAAAGATCAAATCTTTTGAAAGTTCTCTTATAGTTTTGAGATCTTCGATAACTCCATAAAAATTGGGGTACTGAACGACGACGCAGGAAGTTTGATCGTCTATCTTTGCTTTCAAATCTGCGATCGAAACCATCCCATCCGGGCCGTGCCCAATTTTCTCTATCTTTATCTGTGGCCCTGTAACGTAAGTTTTAACCGTTTCTATGTATTCAGGATGAACTGTATCGGAGATGAGTGCCTTATATTTTTGAGTGTGCCTTGAAGCCATCAAAACGGCTTCGGCCAATGAGGAAGCACCATCGTACATCGAGGCATTCGCTATTCCCATTCCGGTCAATTCGCATATCATAGTTTGAAATTCGAAGAGCATCTGGAGTGTTCCCTGAGAAACTTCGGCCTGATAAGGTGTGTAAGCCGTGTAAAAATCGCCACGCGATGCGATCTGGTTAACGGCCGACGGAATTACGTGATGATAAATCCCTGCCCCAAGAAAGTAAGCATACTCATCAGCATTCGCGTTGGAAGAGGCCATCTTCTTTAAAGTCGATAATACGTTGAATTCATCCATTCCTTTAGATATTTTCAGGGAATTGATGGCTTTATTCGATGGAATCGTTGAAAATAACTCATCAACACTTTTAACACCTATAACATCGAGCATCTCTTTTATTTCTTCATCTGTATGTGGGATGTAAGAGTCCATCTGAGTCCCTCCTTTTGAAAGATCATAGAATTATTTACAGGATCAATGTTTTTCGGACGCAATTTTATCGTATCCTGCTTTATCAAGCAGTGAATCCATCTCTTTCGGGTTGGATACTTCTATCTTTGCTATCCATCCATCCTTCTCCGCCGACTTGTTAACTGTTTCAGGTGTGGTCTCTAAGTTCTTGTTGACTTCAACGATCTTACCACTTACTGGAGCATAAACATCACTTGCTGATTTAACAGATTCGATCGAGCAGAGCATTTCACCGGCTTTAACTGTTTTTCCAACGGTTGGCAAATTAACATAAACAACGTCTCCAAGCTGGTCCTGCGCATGATCGCTTATTCCAATTGTTGCAATTTTACCGTTGAGTTCTGCCCACTCATGGGTCTTTGAATATTTCTTCATTTGTATTACCTCCTGAAATTCATTTAGATTTAACGCTTCCGCGATAAAACGGTGTTTTTATAACTTTTCCTTCTGCAAGCTTACCGTGTACATCAACAGAAAGTCCAGTATCAATTTTAGAATATTCAGTTTCTACATATCCAAGTGCAAGTGCTTTGTTCAAAGTCGGTGATTTAGTCCCGCTCGTTATGTGTCCGATCTTCTTATCACCGGCAAAGATCTCGTATCCGTGCCTTGCTATTCCACCATTTATTTCGATGCCTCTAAGTCTTTTCTTCAAACCTTTCTCTTTCTGTTCGACAAGGATCTCCTTACCGTTGAACTCTGGCTTTGTCAGATCCACAGTCCACCCCAGGCCGGCTTCAAGTGGCGTTGTTGTATCATCTATATCATTTCCGTAAAGCATATAGCACGCTTCAAATCTAAGAGTATCACGCGCCCCAAGACCGCAAGGTTTTACTCCGTATTCCGAACCTATTTCGAGAATTTTTCTCCATAACGCAACTGCAGCAGCAGGATCGAAGTACATTTCAAATCCATCTTCTCCCGTGTATCCCGTTCTTGATACTATACAATTTATTCCGTTGATTTGACCGGTTGTGAAACTGTAAAAGGATATCTTTGAAAGATCGATACCAGCAACTTTTTTAAGTATTTTTTCCGATAAAGGTCCCTGAAAGGCAAGCTGAGCGTAATCTTTGGAAACATCTGTCACATTGACCCTGTATCCACGACTCTGCTCTTTTATCCATTCGTAATCTTTACCCGTATTTGAAGCATTTACAACGAGAAAAACTTTGATATCGGAAAATTTGTACGCGAGTAGATCATCAACGATGGTTGCATTTTTGTAACACATCGGACTGTAACATATCTCTCCGTTTTTCAATTTTGAAACTGAATTAGTTATAAGACGATCGGTAAATGTTACGGCATCGGCTCCCTCAACGAGAATTTCTCCCATGTGGGAAACGTCAAAAAGGCCTGCCTTTTCCCTCACCACTTTGTGCTCTTCAATTATAGAAGTATATTGAAGTGGCATTTCCCATCCACCGAACTCTACAAGCTTTGCTCCAAGCCTTTCATGTTCGGACCAAAGAGGTGTTTTTTTCAGTTCCATGGCTTTACCTCCTCACATTTCTTAAAATTTTTTACTCACGACGTGCGTCAAGATTACGATAAATATTACAAAACTGTCATTACCACCCCCGATCAGGTCGAGGGTGACGTTAAGGATAAGGTTTATCAAATTGCGGGAATCTCCCTTACAAAAAAGGCGATTCTCTCCACGAACAGACTTGTGATATTCAGTTCCTTCATCCTTAAGCCTTCTGTCATTCCGGTCGAAGAACCGGAATCGCCTTAGAACTTATCCGTAAATATTTCATGAATGCACATATTTAAAAACCTACTTGTCAAAGAACTTTAAATCTATTCTTAACATTTGTTGTTACATTCGCGCACATCATGAGATTTTTTATTTAAAAATCTTTCCCACCTCGAAATCTATCTTTGAATCGAATTTCGACGCGAAAAGATATTCACCATTTTCAAGCAAGGTCCATTCGTCTTCACCGAATTTTTCAGTTGATACCGTAAGTGAATCAGATCTTTCGGAGTAGAATAAAGTGTGGTAATCATCAGGATCCTTTTGGACGATTCTGAACGTCAGCATCTGATGAGCGTTGATTATTATGGCATTCAAAGAGGTGAATTCCGATTTTGCAATTTTGATTATTTCTTGAACGGTTCTTCTCGCGGCATTCACTGGAGTATCATTTTTCAAATATGAGATGAAAAGTTTTGAATAGATCTGTGTGTCTATCTCATCATCACTGGCAAACGGAGCGAGATTCTGGATCGTCCCGTTATGTGCAAAAGCCCATATTTCACCATTCATTTCATGAACAAAAGGATGAGAAAGACGGAGCTCGGCACCTTTGAAACTCGCCTGTCTTGCATGAAACAGAGCAACATCAGCTGTTCCCTCATTCAACGAAGCTTCCCATACAGGTTTTGCACTTTTTCTCATCAAAAGACTTTGATCACCGTAAGCCACCATTCCCCATCCATCACCGTGAGGACCACCTTTACCGTGAAGGGCCTGCTCTTCAAGAGCCTTGAAGTAAGGATGAAGCTCTTTTTTCTCGAATGAGATGAATCCTATCATCCTACACATGATTACTCTGGAAGATCATCGTTATTCTTATCGTTTTCCTTCTTAACTTCTTCGATCAATTCCTGGGCTTTTTCAAGATCTTCAGCCTTAACAAGAAGCTCTTTGGGGCCACTTTCACCGAATATGGCAGAACCGCCGTAAGGCACAGTCGAACTTCTCACATTGGCAATAATTCCGTTTTCCTGAAGGTAACCCTTTACTATTTCAGCCTGAGTCCCATTTTCGAATATGTCCAGAACAACCCACTCTGCTTCCATTTGATGAACTCCTTTTAAAATTTTTAAGTCCAAGGAAATAATACCACAAAAATGAAGAGATCGTACACGATCTCTTCAAAACATCATACATTGAATCCATAAAAAAAGAGCTGGCATCTTTCAATCAACAACTAAATCAGGGTTTGCCTTCAACTTCTGTTCTATTTCTTTCTTGATCGTATCTTCAGGAACGGTTTGAGCAATATTCCTTATGTATTCGGCATCAGTTTCAAAAGAGATTGCATTCCAAAGACAGCCAACCTGACAATTGTTACATCCTGTCATGCAGCGATCCTGAAACAGCACGACAGCTTTATTATGCTCTGGATCAAAGCCGAAAACATTCCGCTTTTCTCCACACGTTACAACGCATAATCCACATCCTGTACATTTGTTAGGATCTATTATCGGTCCCCAATTTATCTTTTTCCTATCCAATCCATGCCACTTTGCAAACATATCTTCAGCCATTTATACCATCAGCTTTCTTATCCGAGTTAACAACATGATCTGGGAATTTCTCAAGGCGAGCTTGAAGTTCCTTCTTGACAGCGGGGAAAATTTTGTACTTTACCACTGCCGCTTTGACGAACTTCGTTGGTTCTGCTGGGAAAGATATCGCATTTTCCGGACAGACCTTTCCGCACGTTGTGCATCCAACAACACAATTTCCTCCATTGGCAACGATGAATTTTTCTTTGGATTTTGACCATCCAAAGACGGCATTTCCACAACTCAACAAACAGAGCCCACAATCCGTACATTTAGAATAATCTATAACTGGTGCCCATTCGAATTCAGATCGTGCAACTCCGTGCCATTGTTTTTCAGCCAAAATGACAACCTCCTTCATATTATGGTCTTAGGTTCATAATCATTGTACTTCTTATTAATTTTCAAAGAAAGAAATAATCTATTAATTTTTGAAATATTTTCGTGATCGTTAATACGATTGTGATAATAATAACAAGTGTTAGAAAAGTTGACTTTGGAATCAACCTTAAAATTTTCTATTTTTGTTAAATGATGATATAATTTTTTTGTTTTTCAAGATTAAAAAGAGGTGAAATCATGAAGGTAGGAACCAAGGTAATACTTTTTGCTATTGCTATGGTTGCAGTGCTTGCTTTGATAGCTTCAGTTGTGTACGTTGAAAGTTTTGGTGTGAAAAGTTCACTTTCGAAGACCGATGAATCAGTTAAGAATGTACAGAGTACCTACAATTCAACGATTCAGCTCGCCAACTTGAGATTTATAGCGACGCAGTCTCTCTCTTACCTTAATCTTGGAGCTTTCAGTGCTTCCACTTCAACGTTGAAGTCCCAGACGGATCTTTTCAATTCAGATATAACCGAAGCTTTATCGATAGCAGAAAAGCTTCCTCCTTCGAATGAATCTTCCCAGATAAATTCAGAGCTTAAGAAGCTTAAAACCGTTGGTGATCTTGCGCTTGTTCAAACGGGAATGCTTATAAACTATCAGAACCTGTTGAGTACAGATCAGAGCAGTTTAACAAGTGCACAGAATAAATATACGGATCTGCAAAGCCAACTGACCGCAATAATGAACCCTCATAAAACTCTAATAGACACGATTGAAGCAAGTTTCACAACTATTTCAGCAAGTGCGAACAATCTTTACACGTTGCCTGCAACACAGGCACAGATTATTCAAACTAAATTGGCCTCCCAGATTTCAGCATTCCCGATAGGCCAGCTTAGCATAACTGATGTTGAAACGCTTTTGAACAATCTTGCCATTATGATCGGCACTTCTCAAGCACAAGGGATGGTCTCTTCAATGGAACTTGCCGTTAGAAATATAAGATTGGCAACATCCAATGATGATGTTAACGCGCAACTTACGATGATGAAGACGTACATTCAAAATTTCAAACTTGGCATGAATATGGGTACGCTGAATTCAGTAGGAATGTTCTATGGTAATCTTTTACTTGATAGATATTACAAGCTTGCAACTCAATTCGGCAATCTTGTAATTCAGCTGCAAGATGAGGAATTCAGTGTTCAATCTATCTCTAACGTTGTGAATGGATACAACCAACAGATCTCATCTCAGCGCACTTTGATCTCTAATTTGCTCACTGGTAATGCCAACCAGTACTTCGAATCCATAAATTCGAATCTTTCAACTTTATTCGACAAAGCCAATACAAGCGTTCAAGATTCGATAACAAAGGTTCAAAATGAATCTCATTTCGTTTCAAATTCTTTCAATTCTCTTGTACTTATCTCCGTTCTTATAGTCATAATTTCGGGAATAGGAATAGTCATATTCGGGATTTTCTTGATTTTCAACTTCACCCGTATCCTCAAAAAGCTCGAAGATGCCTCAAAAAGACTGAGCACGGGAGATCTTACGGTTAAACTTGAAAAAACGAGAAGAAGAGATGAATTTGGAGCTTTACAGAATTCTTTTTCGGAAATGGTTACTTATTTGAAAGAGATAATAAGTCATGTCAGGCAATCGGCAGAAGATGTTAACGGTGGATCGCAAAATTTGAGCGCAGCGATAGAGGAAAATTCTGCAACTCTTGAAGAAGTCAGTGCCAATCTTGAAAAGATGAAAAATTCAACGAAATCTTCCGTCTTAGGATTGACAGAGATGGTGAAGAGGTTCTCAACGCTCGAAGAGAATGAAAAGAAAACTGAAAATGATGCACAATCTGCCAAAGAAGAATCGAACAATTCGATGAAGATGGCGAATAAAACCGAAATGGAAGTTGTAAAATTGATCTCAGAACTCACCAAAACAAAAGAATCAATACTCAAAGGCGCACGATCGGTCGAACATCTCAAAGAATCTTACAATTCGATCTCTAAATTCATAGAGACGATAGAATCGATAGCTGAACAGACGAATCTTTTGGCACTGAATGCCGCGATAGAAGCTGCGCGTGCGGGAGAGGCAGGCAAAGGCTTCGCCGTTGTTGCATCCGAAATAAGAAATCTTGCCGAGGAATCAAATAAAGCTGCGGAAGTTATAAAGCAGGAGATAAAGACGTTACAAACGGATATGCAAAAAACAACATCAGAAATAGAATCCGGAGCCGTTTCAATAGAAGATCTTTCAAAGGGAACGAGCGAGGTTGTAAGGGTTGTGAAAGAGATGACGGCAGCTTTTGAAAGTATAAGGGGTAAAGTTGAGGAAATAAGCGAAGTTATAAAATCAAATGGTGTAGAGATGGCAGATGTGAACGCTGACTCGCAGGAAAGGGTAAAGTTGTTTGAAGAGATGGTGCTAACCCTTGATTCGATAGCACAGAGTATGACTGAAAGCGGAAACGCGATAACGAACATAGCGAATACGGCCGAAGAACTCGCGGCAACGGCAGAGAACCTCGATGAAAGTGTGAAAAAGTTCAAAACCGAGTGAAGCTTTAAACGTTTTTGCGAAAGTTTATACCGGTTAAGGTGAGTACAAATTCAAAAAGGGAGGGAAAAGCACATGAAACGTTTCTCTTTATTTGTTATCGTCGGAATCATAGGTTTTGCGTCGATTTTGCTGGCTCAGAAGACTGAAATAACTTTCTGGGAAGGAATGGAAGGATCTTTAGGCACAACGCTCCAGCAGATCACCGATATGTTTAACAGTCAAAACCCAACGATCGAAGTTAAACTCGTTTTTGTTGGAAACGGCTCCGAACTTGATTCAAAATTGCTCGCGGCCGCGGAGACCAAAACACTTCCAACGATCAGTCAGGCTTATCCAACATGGGCAGCTGCACTCGTTTCAAAAGGTATAGTTACTCCGATGGAACAGTTCGATGGTTTTAACGAATTGGCCCAGGAGATCTACCCTGCGGTACTGAATATAGGAAAGATAGATTCAAAATTTTATGGGTTGCCTTTCAATCAACAGGTTTATCTGCTCTATTACCGACCTGCAATGTTTGAAGAGGCAGGCATAAACCCGCCCACAACTCTTGATGAACTTGCAAATGACGCCAAAATTTTGACCGTGACGAAGGATGGAAAGGTCGTTCGCTACGGTCTTGCATTCAGAGACATGTCATGGATATTCACTGCAATTGCAAGGCAGTTTGGCGGAGGAACTTACATGAAAAACGGCAAAATAGTCATAAATTCCGGAGCAAATCTTCAAGCCATGACGTATCTCACAGATCTCGTTAAAAATGGTTATGCGTACACGAAGTCAGGATATTTTGATAATGAATTAACGACCTCTTCTGTTGCCATGATTTTAGGCGGATCTGCCAACCTTCCATTCGATCTCTCTGATATCGCAGGACAGAAGGATGGAATAAAGATGATTCCGATTCCGGTAGGTCCTGCCGGTAAAACCTCTCCTATCCTTGCTGGTGAAGTTCTCCTGATATTCAACACGGCAACGCCGGAGCAGCAGGAAGCGGCCTGGCAATACGCGAAATTTTTGCTATCGCCAAAGATTCAGATGTACTGGGCCATTCACACCAACTATTCGCCACTGAATGAAGAAGTCCTCAATCTTCAGGAATGGAAGAGTTACGTCGCACAGAGCGAGTATGGAGTTGGAGCCATTGCTGACGGCCTTGACAATGCTGCCTCTTACGCCTTAAATCTTCCTTACTGGACAAGTGTTGACAGTGCAATAGGAACCGCGTTTGAAGATGCCGTGAATTCTGTCAAAACACCCAGTGATGCTTTGAGTTGGGCTCAGGAACAGGCAGAGAGTATTCAGAGTACTTTCTATGAAAAATAACCGAAAAAAGAAGTGAAAGTGGAGAATTTAATACATAAAAGCAAGCGGTTCGGAGTAAGGACAAAGGCATGCTGCCCCACGGATGATCTTCACATCGTTCGCCACAGGCTGCATGCCACTTTGATTGTATGGAACAGTGACTTCACATTGAAGTGGAAAGAGTATATTTGCCAATTTTAACGGCAGATGATGGAGGCTACAACATGAAAATAGCTGTTATAGGACATTCGGGACATCTTAGCGAATCTTCTCTCGATGAATTGTGTGAAAATGTTGGATACGAAATAGCACAGCACGGACATATACTTTTCAACGGTGGTACCGGTGGTGTGATGGAGGCCGTTTCGCGCGGTGCAAAAAAAGGCAATGGGATTGTTATAGGCATGATCTCTGGTCAAGAAAAGGGAAATGATTATCTCACAGTTGAAATAGGAATGGGCTTCGATCCGTCGATAAGTTCGGTCTTCATGATGTACAATGCCGATGCAGTTATAAGTGTTGGTGGAAGAGCCGGAACTGCGCTGGAACTTTTTGCCGCTTACCTTAAAAAGATTCCCATAGTGCTTTTAAGGGGCACTGGCGGATGGACGGAAAGGATTGCAGGCGGACTTATAGATGGAAAATATTTCGATGAGAATAGAATAGTTGAAGTGAAGAGTGCATGGAACGCTGAAGATGCAGTTAAGATGGCAGAAGAGAAAGATTCAACAAGAAAATAGCCGGTTTCCCGGCATCTGGCTGGGAGAGGAGGATTCGAACCTCCACCGGCGGATCCAGAGTCCGCAGTCCTACCATTAGACGATCTCCCAGTACTTTTCGATCTTACCACTTTAATGGATTTTATGTCAACTGTTAGAATTGTACCTGATCATTTTCCACTTTCTTTTGCCAATTTCTTCACATCTTCCCTCCAGATAGGTGTTGGTCCCCTCATGTAAGAAATTATCGCTGCCGCTATACTTATTATGAATGATAGAAAAAATGCGAAGCGCAGATCGGAGATGAATGTGTTGACGAATATGCCCTTACCACCAACTTGGGCGCCTATGAAAAGCGCATCCATTGCTTGCGGTGTAAGACCGGATGAAAGGATCGCGAAAGCCATAGCTATACTTATAACAGAACCTGCGTTCATGAGCATTGTCCTTGTGCCACCGGCTATTCCTCTTCTTTCAGGAGGCACCATACCCATTATGGTACTTATGTTTGGAGAATTGAACATGCCCGAGCCGAAACCCATGATCGCACCCCAAAGCACTATTTCAACCAGTGACATATCGGCCCTTGTAAATATGGCATATCCAAGCAATCCAACTCCCGATATCACCAAGCCGATCGAACTAAGGAATCTTGAACCATGCTTGTCCGCCAATCTTCCGCTTATCGGAGCCATTATCATCATGGTTGCCGCAAATGGGATAAGATAAATGCTCGCCATGAAAGGACTCATATTCTTGATGCCTAACAAGTAGAAGATGAGAAGAAACATCAAAGCGCCTCTCGCTATTCCATTTATGAGGTCTGCACTGTAAGCGAAGAGCAAAACTCTCGATTTGAATAACCTTAAATCAAGCATTGGATATTTGAATTTGGATTCTATGTAAACGAATAAAGGTATCAGAATGGCAGCCAAGATGAAGAAGGTTATAACTATGGGAGAGGTCCATCCTCCAAATCCG
>Ga0207433_10008089_pt1 | contig 17258 bp, 32 predicted proteins | sample YelNatPaOPGAMG01_FD_187559 | JGI IMG/M metagenome (GOLD analysis project Ga0207433, IMG submission 187559) | Hot spring thermophilic microbial communities from Obsidian Pool, Yellowstone National Park, USA - OP-RAMG-01 (SPAdes) (version 3) | ecosystem: Environmental > Aquatic > Thermal springs... | reverse complement strand
CTATATATCGCAATCGGGAGGTTTGCTAATGGTTTACCGCCCCTCGTTGCGTCACCGCTGAGCGTGAAGTATTCGCTTGACGTAACCTCCGTTTTATCAGATCTTAGGGTTAGTGTTCTAGGTGAGTCCTCAAGCAGGTATGTTAAGTAACCAGCGTAGTCTATCCAATATTTCTGCAACCCTGGGTCGTGGCTTTCAATCATGAAGTCTAATATTATGTCGGCGTCAGGCATGGTGAAGGCCCAAGCCCACGTTGCTGAGCCATAGGAGTAGACGGTTTGCCAATTCGCCCAGCTCCACGTGATCACCTCGTTCAACGTGTATAGGTCTCTAGCGTGAATGCATGCTATGAACCAGCCGTCTCGGCCAACGTTTCTAGCTGAAAGATTAACTGAAACAATTTGACCAGCCTTCGGGAAAAGATTGCTAACCCAATGGGAGGAATAGATGGCTCTAGATCGGTAATCTGGGTCTGTGTCCTGCTCCGCAGCCCAAGAATAGGATAAATCTGTTAAAACGTCGTCTGTGTAGAGCCGTGCTTGATACGCAACTTTACCGGGTGCTGAGAAGTATAGTAGTTGAGGTGTGGAGACAGGTGGAGCGTAACCAGTTTCTTCTTTGATTAGGTTCATTTGGTCGTCGAAGAGCTGAAGCCTGAACAATGCTGACTCAGGGTCTTGGCAGGAGAAGACGCCTAAGTAGAGCGGGTAGGTTAAAGTAGGCTTAACCCTCATGGGAGTGATTAAAGCGTTGACCAGCGTGTAGGGGTGCATACACCCAAATTAAACCCAGCTTAATATTTTAACGTTCCGAGCTACTCATAGAGGTCGCTTAGCGAAAGTTGAGCTAGGTTCTGTTCAATTAGCTTCTGCAGCCACTTTATTTGCCGCTCTTTTTCGCTTCTCTTCACCTTGACTTTGAAGACTTCCTCCCACATTTTAGCTTGGTCGAAGAAGTTGAAGGCAACCCAATTTAAAGCCCAGTCGCTTTGGTTCACCTTCTGAAGTATAGCTAACACCAGCAGCCTGTCTGTTTTTCTTATTCGCTCGTCGGGGTATTGCCTACTTCCCCGTTGGCTTATGATCCCAACCCAATGTGGCGCACCATAGGATTTCCAGTTAGATAGCCTTGAGTATATGATTTGAGCTTCTTTGGCCAGCGGGTTTTCCCTCAAGTAGATTTCTAAAGCTTTTTTATCGAGTTCGCTCTTCAAGCTCTCTTGTTCCATATGCTTCCCACCCTTCACGCTTCTCTCTTGCGAAGTAGCTGAGTTTACGCCCGAAGCACATTGATTCAACGAGCCTATAGAACTCCTCTGGTTTTCGGCTGTGCTCCCTAGCCTCCCCAAACAGAAGAGTGGTTTGGTTTGTGAGGTTGATTACTGGCTTCCCCTTCACCGCTAGGATGCAGTGCTCAGTTTGCCCCCTAAGCCAATCACCTAAACCAGGCTTGTTTTTAGCCCACGTGAGAATTGTTTTAGGCTCGAAGCCCCACGCTTCTAAAACGTGGAAAGCCTCGTGCATGAAGGCGTTGGTTGTCCAAAGCCATAGAACACAGTTTTCGCTGGCGGGTAGCTTCAAAGCCTTAATCTCCTCTAAGCTCATTTCCGGGTAAGGTGAAGCGCTTCTTCTACCTTCAGGATCGTATTTAGTCCCATAGGGCCAAGGTGGGTCAACAGCTATTACGTCGAACTTGCCCTCGGGGGCCTGTAGTGTTTCAGCCTTCTTCTTAAGCTCCTCAATCTCTTTCTTCTTCTTAGTTTCCTTGAATAGGTTGGAGATCGCCCTCTCCCCGCTCCTAAGCTTTTCAAGCTCCTCCTCTGGAGCGTTCTCCATAAGCCAAATGGCCATTTCGACGAGATCATGGGAAAAACCTACTTGACGTGCTATAACCTCAGTAGCTCTCCCCTTCTCCACCCCTGCCGATTTTTCGGCAAGGGTTCCACGTAGCATTCTTTCTCTCGCCCGCTCCTTCGCCAACTTGAAAAATCGGAGTGAGGCTTCAATCTTCTGAAATGGGGTCAGATGCCTACGGAGGATATTATCTTTAAAGGCGTACTCGAGCATCTCCTCCTTGCTCGTGAACCGCAAGACTTGGATAGGGGGTTCTACCTTGAGTTCCTTAGCGACCCTATACCTCTGATAACCGCAAACCAAAGTCCCATCTTGGGCGACCACAAGCGGAACCTGGATCCCTCTCCGCTCGATGTCCCTCTTCAGCTCCTCATATGCCTCCCCACTTAGATCTTCGAAGAGCGATTTTATCTCCGGATCCTCCTTTATCTCCATCACCTCACCTCCGGCAACCTGTCCCATTTGATATGCTCAGGGTTTCGTGCGAGATGAGCTATAAATTCATCCTCAGATTTAAGATCTGTAGCATTCCCTTTATCGAGCAGGCACGAATAGCAGTAAACGGTGCCTTTGAAATGCCAACCTACTACTTTTCCGTGAATGGAATATTCGATAAAATCATCATAGCTTTTTCTCCCCACGGTACGATATACGCTTGCTGGTTTCCTAGAGAAATGGACTTTCCGATGGCAACTCAGACAGAGAGGTACTTTAATCTCCGGATCATATGATAAGTGGTGCATTATCACGTTAGCCGTTGAACCGCAGCTAGCACAGCGTTCTTCCCGCTTATTCCCGTCCTTCACACTCAAGCTTCTCACTTTGTGAAGAACGCTATTACTTCGGCTATTATGTTTGAGTATTTGAGTGCGGCTTCGTTTGGTATGTGGATCACCTTCATTCCTTTTTCTTCGAAGAACCTATCCCTCTCCACGGATTCTGAAGAAGAGCCTTCGCCCTCAACCTCTAGGATAAGCTTATCCGCAACCACAATGTCGGCAACATAGGTTTTAGGTGCGCCTTCAGCCGTGTACTCCCCCTCTCTAACATACGGGACCTGTGTGAGATAACGCACACCCCTACGCGCCAACTCAGCCGCCAAAACCTGCTCCGCCTCAGTGTAAGTTGCCCTCCTAAAATCCGAAGCCCTAGGAGCCTCAACTGAACGTTTTTCACAGGGTTTAGCCTCCTCCCCTGTAGTCTTCGGCTTAGGGCCTCCTTTTTCAGGCCGCTCTTTCACTTCTGGTTCAAGATACCTCATTATTGTTGTGTAGGGTAGCCCTAGGCTTTGAGCTATTTCAGTTGGCTTCTTCTTTGTGAGCTTAGCGTATTTGTTTAAAAGCTCTTTCTTCTCTTCTTCAGATACGCTTCGCCTGACGAAGTTCGCCACTATTCTGAAGGCAAGCTCCTTCTCCTCGCTATCCAACTGTTTTAAGACGACTTCGAACCAGTTTGGATATGCGGCTTTTCTATGTAAGCCGTCCACTATGTTGCCTCTCCCCGAGCGTATGCAGGGGATTAGCTCGCCGACAGCCTTTCTACTCTCCTTCAGTATCTCCACGTGCTTGCCGTCTACACTCATTTTCGATTTCCTCCCTCATATCCTCTACAGGGTATATGATTACCCCAAGCGAAGCAGCGAAGCGGTGTATGTTTTTGTTTGGGATACGCAAACATGTTAGGATAAGATGGGACTGAGTGTCGCCTGTCATCCACCGATAGTAAAGCAGCTGAGCAATCCCCTCGAAGATCTTCCCCCTATCTCTCGTCTTCTTACACTCTACAGCATATCTTCTACCTTCCCCATCTGTTGCAACGAAATCTACGATAGGGGAAGGCGTAACTTCACAGCCAGCTTGCTTCCAACTGTCTACAACAGCTTTCTCGAAGTCTCGGCCAGCGTCCCTGAAGTTTCGGTTAGGAAACATGCGATTAACCCAAAATCTGTAGAAGATTTCGGCGAGCTCCGTCTTTTTCACATTCTCCCACGCAGCCAGTTTAGCCGCGATTTCAAGCTTCTTGCCCGCATAGTAGAGTTGAGTCAGCTCCTTGAAGTCGTCGGCGTCCAACACTTTATCTTCCAAAGAGATACACCCTTAGGGCTTTTTCTACAATCTGAGATAGTGTTGTGTTCTCATCTAGGGCGCGCTTCTTAGCCGCTAACCAAACCTCGTCTTCTAGGCTGATGCTCGTCTTCCTCGCCATATCTTTCCCCACAGTCCTTTAGATACCTTGATTTTTAAATGTTATCATATGATAACTTCTAGATTTGCTGATATGCTTCCCCCCAAGTCTCAGCTGGCTTCTTAGCTACTCTTCGTGTGTAGTGTGAAGTGTTCTCCACTATGTCGATGACGCCTTCGAGCTCGTCTCCTGGTTTGATCTCGCCGAAGGCGATAACCCAATTGTGGTGGATGCTGAACGCTATTTTGCCCTCCGAGCCTTCGACTTCAACTTCATACCAAGGCCACGTTTTAACAACGTTCTTAACCACGCCTCTGTATGGCTTCAGGCGCTCAACTTTGACGCCTGTTGCGCCGCCAGCGTAGAAGTATCCTCCTTCAACCCTACCGAAGTCCTCTATGCGCATAGCCTGCGGTATGTTGCTCAATCTATTTAAAATATTCGGTTTAAGCAAAAGGTTTAAGAACACGCCTAAACATACCAGACAGTATGCAACAGGAACCCGTGATTAAAACACTCGTTAAAGTGGACGTAGCTGGGAAGGTTGCGATACCAGCGGTGATAAGGCGTAAGGTTGGAATCAAGGAAGGCCAAGAGCTTGAAATACGGCTTCTCAAATCAGATGCTGGTTGGGTGATCATGCTCCAGGAGGTGAAGATCGGTTGAAAGGAAAAATAGCCTTCAAAGTCCTCGGCTTAAAATTCGAAGTCGAATTCGAAAACAAAGACGAATTCGAATACCTCGTAAACAGGGTTCTACCAGACGTAGCTGAGAGAATCAGACAAGAGAAAGCAAAAGAAACAGAAGCAGCAGCACAAGTTAAATTGGCGCCGAGCGAAGCGGAGGCGAAGAGCGGTTGAAAGTGTGGCTTGAGCGAGCCATAGCTAAAACGAAGTGTGTAATATGTGGCAAAGAGGCTGAGTTTGCCTGCGTAGTCAATTTTTACATAGGTGGCTCACTATGTGAAGTGTGTTTAAGCAGGTTGCTGTGGAACGAGGTGAAGAGCGGTTGAAGTGCCCATTTTGCGGCGCTGTTAGGCAAAGCAACTTCTCCACTTGCTCAGAATGCGGAAGGGAGATCAAAATATTTTATGAGCCGAAGGTGGTTCCAGCCCACAGAGGCTGGTTCGTCACTTGCCCCAGTTGCGGCGCACCCAAGCAACGTAATCTTCACAAGTGTAGGAAGTGCGGCGAAATGATTAACGTGCCTACAGTAGTTGTGTATGGTGAGAGGCGAATCTAAGTTGAGTGAGAAGAAGGCTGTTGAGTTGGTTAAGCCCGAAGCACCTAGGGAGGCTCTTGTTCCGATTGTTGTTCCTCCGCTTTCCGCCACAGAGATCTTGGAGCATTTCAACAGGATTCAGGAGTTGAAGCGTAGGTTGATCGACTACTCTACACGCCCGGAGTCGGATGTTGTTTTGATAAAGGGTAAGCCGTATATTAAGAAGAGCGGGTGGAGGAAGCTGGCTTTCGCATTTAACCTCAGCGACGAAATCGTTAGAGAAGAGAAGGAGGAGAGACCAGACGGGGAAGTTATCCACAGGATTTGGACTAAGGTTACGGCTCCTAACGGCAGGTATGTTGTCGCCGTCGGCTGCGCTACAAGTAGGGAAAAGGACTACGCCCACGAAGCCCACGACCCATACGCCCTAGCCGCAACAAGATCGAAGAACAGAGCCATAAGCGACATAATCGGGTTAGGGGAATTAAGTGCTGAAGAACTTCTTCCAACAGAAGAAGCTGAGAAGCCTGAGCCAGCTAAGGTTGAACCCGAGAAGTTTAAGCCGCCTGAACCTAAGTGGCTTAACGTTGTGTGGCAAGTGGATAACCTAATGAACCAGCCGCTGGAGAAGAAGGATAAGAAAGGGAATCTTTCCGCAGGCTACAGGTTTTTGATGGATAAGGTGAAGGATCTTCAGTTGCTTGGCGCCATGTTTCAAATCGAAGAAGACGAAGACTACCTATACAAGATTAGGTGCGCTGAAATCCCTGAAAGCGAGAAGAATAGGTTCCTCGGCACCGTAGCTTACAACATACGGCAAATCTACGGCATATCGGATGCGGAGAGACAGCGGGTTAAGGTTGAGTTCACTGCCCAAAGTTAAGCTGAGCTGCGGACACTGGTTCCTAGGCGATTTAAACGACGAAGAGAAGACACATAGGAGAGCATTCTGCCCCCTATGCAGGCAGATCAAGGATATCGTGGAAATTCACGGCTATGATGAAAGCTGATCGGTTGATTTCTGTGATAGGCTTGGTCGCTTCTGAGCCGTAAACACTTTTACCAACACTCGCTTAAGCACCCTGTAGTTCGGTATCCCTGTTTCCAGATAGAAGCGCTGGACTTCTTGCTCTGTTAAACCCTGTTTTTTAAGCCAGTTTGTTAACGCGTGCTTATCTTCTGGGCGAGTTACCGCCGTTGAATATGGTTTGAATAATTGGATTAAATAGTTTAGTCGTTGCTTCCTGGATTTGAAGCGTAGGGTTCTCCTATAGTTGCCGCTCTCCATTAGGATTCGATGAAGGATGTCTCTTCTACCCCGTTGGCCGTCGCACCTATCTGGAAGCATACGCACCGTATACTTCATAATACCTTCTCTCCTTCTAACCAAACGTCCATTAGCTGCTGTTGCTCTAGGTCTCTGAAGTAAAGGTATTTGCCGCCTTGCCGTAGAGGCTTCCACTTCTTATTCTTTAGCTTCAACTCTAGTTCCTTGAACTTGTTGAAGAGATCTGGTTTCTTTACCCTCATTGCTTCTATCTGTTTCACGGTTTTGAAGACTACGCAGGGGCAGGCTAGGCTGTGAACGTTATCTCTGTAAGCTGGGTTGACTGGTAGTTTTTTAGATGATAGGTAGTGTTCAACCTGGCGGTCGCTCCAGTCCCATATTGGCGCTATCGAGAAGCATTTGAAGAGCGGGTGGTAGTATATGGCTGGGTTGTGTCCTTTTCTCACTCTTTCTTCGAACCACATTCTTCTTTTACTTGATTCACTTGCCCTCAATCCAGTGAATAACACTTTAGCCTCCCTTATGGCTTCAATATACTTCTTTAGGGGCTTCAGCTTCAGCTCGGCGCAGCACCATCTAGCTTTCACCGAAGGGAAACCCCACTTCGACACTAGCTCGAAGAAGTCTGATGGCTTCAAAACCGCAACGGGAACGTTAAGCCTTTCACATATCATTTTAACGTAGGCCACGGTTTCCTCGAAGAATCCAGCGCTTGTATCCACATATACGGCTTCAAGGTTGCCGTAATGCTCCCTACACAAGGAAAGTGTGGCTAAACTGTCTTTTCCGCCGCTGAACAAAACAATCTTCCGAACGGTGGAGAACCTACCCCAGTCGCTGAAACTCACAGCACTTTTTCTCCTTCTACCCACTTTTTCTTAGAGTTCGCTGGATGCTTTAATCTACGTGCTTCAACTATCCCCACAACCAGGTAACCACATATTGGACAGTTGGTTGATCTGGTGGATTCCTCTTCCTTCGATAGGGAGCCTATGTCGAACCAGTGTCCGCAACTCAGCTTAACCCGGAGCAATGCCTTCACCCCTATGTTTACAGTAGACGCAGCGCTTCTGGCCGCAGGCTTCGAATAGGTTACAGGACCAAGATATCTGTATGCCGTCTTCAATTACCTTGAATTTGGTTGGCACGATCACCGCCGTTGAAGCGCCCACGTTCCCCTCTTGATCCAAGTATAGGCTGCAGGTGAAAACCTTAGGCTGCAAAATAAGCTTATCAAGCAAATCCTTCAGCTTCTGGATACTCAATCACCTTTCTGGTGGCTGGTGTGCATCCCGCCCTTTGTTGGCAATCCAGCTCCGAAGTTTCTGTAGTGGGGGGCGTTGTGGCGGTCGCACCAGCTCTCACCAAGATTTAAGGTTTTTATCAACCCAGTGTTCTTTTGGTGTTTTTTGCTGTTCTTGTTCCAATTGTTCATACTTGAAGCGGTAGGAACAGAGGTAGGGGTATTGTAAGCAGTACTCTTCGAAGTAATAACGTGTTACATTTTCCTGGCACCTGTCTATGAATCGGCAAACCATTATTTTGTCTCCACCTCACACTAACCTCGCTTGCGTCGTAATCTCTCTACCTACCCAGCAGAACCCTGAGTGCAATTCTTTGCAGGCTTTGGATTCGTAGGCGTGGCACCTAACAACCTTCCCTATCACTAGTGTTCCGTGGAGCTTCCCTTCGACCACCAATTCAACCACTGTTCTCAACACGCCGCACCATTGATCAACTAGGACCTCCACTCTTCAGCACCTCCTCTAGCGTTTCTTCAGCAACTAGGTCTCTGAATTCAACCCTTAATAGCGATCCTAGGGCTTTGCTGAGCTTATCCTCTAACCTGGTTAGGAAGGTGGTGTAGGCTTTGTTTCCCCTTTGCTGATGTTCTTTTCTGAATGCTCTTAAGGCTCCTATGAGTGAACTCAGCTCCCAGTCGAAGAACTCAACTTCGATGGTGAAGCTCCCACGCTTATCCGAGTTGTATCTTTTAAGCTTCATAGAGTGGACACCAAGTTGGGTTTCTATCCCTATCTAAGCCAACCTCACACACATACGCTTCACTTTGAGTGCCGAGAACTCTAACTACAACCCTATGCCTACAGCCCCTACATACCGGCCAAGTGTAGTCTCTGGGTGCTGTGCTCACCTTCGCTCACCTCCGATGTGGCTTCAGATCCTCCTTCGACGTTTTGCCGCATTTCTTGCATACTTCAAGCCACTCCTCGTTGCTGATCCAAGCTATTCTATGCGGGGTTTTAAACCCACACCTACTACAGAAGCTCGGCACCTCGTATTCGAATAGAATTTCAGCACTCAACCCCTATCCACCTCGCATAGGAGCTCCGTGGACTCGCACATTGGGCAAAGCTCTTCACCGCAGTCCACAGGTGCACCACAGATCTTACAGCGACACACCAAGCGAATCACCTTAGGTCCTCCGCTAGTGGGTGTATTGGGTTGGCTGGGTAGAGCCTTTGCTTCACTTCATAGCCGTAGGGCTTCCTCTCTTCAACCCGCTCAACAACCTCCACTAAGCCAGCGTTCACCAACTCATATAGGTATCTTCTGATCGTTACGGACGATAAGCCTGTTTCGTTGCTGTATTGCCCTATCGCTTGGTCCAGCTCTATGCCTGGGTTTCTTTTCACGAGTTTAAGGAAGGCTTCTCTCCTCTTAACCCTCTCTTCCACCAGCTTCACGTGTAGACACCTCCAATAACGGGGAGGGAAACAGTTTACCCTCAACTTCTTCGATTAAGTGGTCGGCTAGCAGCTCCCTCAGATACCCTTGAATGGTTTTCCAGGACACGCCTGTTTCATTTGATAGATGCGCTATGTAGGCCTCCTTAGAGAACCCTGGTTCACTAGCGATCAAAGCGAGTAGCCGCCTCTTCCTATATAGGCGCTCTCTGATAAGCGGCTCAAGAACCAGAAACCTTCACCTTCCTCAAGCAGTTTGGGCAGGTTGCGTAGAACCTGTTGAAGCCTCTGTAGAGCCAAGTGTAGTTGCAGCGTGGGCAGGTGAGTTTGACGGGGTTTGGGTTCGCTTGAACCTTCTTACCCTTAACCCAAATCGCCTTGCTCATAGCCAAAAGTTGGGGAGGGGTTGCTATATTAACCTTACTAACTAACTACCGCTATATATATGACCCAGCTTAAAAGGAACTTTAACAACCTTTTTCAAGCATGAATTCCTCCCGCACCCACCTTATCAAAAGAGAGAGCTGGAGGAGAGAGGAGAGAGCTAGAGAGAGGAGAGAGGTGTATATATAGTGATAGTTAGTTAGTTAGAACCCTTTAACTGGAGAAGACTTAACTCTGTTTACCCAGCCGCAACCCCCTAATTAATATTAATTAATTATAATTAATTAGGGCACTTTCCCCCTAGTTAAAGAGTAGAGTTCTCTCCTAGAGAAGAATGCTTTACTCAGCTACAGTTCACTTTACTCAGCTAACGTTTTCTGTAGAATATGCACCAGCGGAAGCTTGAAAGCGAATGGCAACTCACCTCCCTAAACCTAGGACTCACAAGATCGTAGCCAACACACTCAACAACAAGAGGACACATACCACCAGATAACTCAACACACTATTTAAGCAATTTAGCGACACGGTTCGGCTCATTTTATGTCCGTAAAACTTATCCTTTTCCCAGCAACCTCCGTCGCACTCTTCCCCAAAAGTGCAACACAGACCCCGCCGCAAGCGGCAAAAGTAACCCTAAAACACCATCCTCCCCCAAATCAGAGCAAGTGAGTGTTAGATCAGCTATCAGCAAAACCACTTAAACCACTAAACCTATATACGAAAGCTAACACCCTAGTATTCCCTCGGTGGATAACATGGATATTTCCCAAGTAGTTGAGCGTGGGCCGACGGGTAGGCGGATCCTCTACCCCCTAACCCTAACTCTGAAGATAGATGAAGACACGGATTCGGAGCTTGAAACAATAGCTTTCTTCGAGCGGATGAGCAAGGGAGCGTTCATAAGAACACTCTTAGTTGACGCCGTCCAAAGATACCGAAGAAACCCACAGTACCTAAGGTTCAAAAGGCAATTGGAAGCCAAGCTGAGTGAACAGAAAAAAGAGGGTGGTGGAGGCTAGTCCTCCACAACTTCGAACTCTTCTACGGCGAAGGTTCCGAACCAGCCTTTCTTCTGAGGTCTGAAGTCTAGTAAGCCAACTCTTCTCCCGCCGTCTTCAAGCACCTTCCTTAAGTCGCCTAGGACCCTGCCGAGCATTTCCCTGTCGTAGACTATGGTGAACTCGGCGCACCAGGGGTAGACTTTAGCCCTAGCCCTCATAACCCTAGCCTTCTGCACAACCACAGCTCTTATGTCGACTTCATACTTATCTGTGCCCAGAGGTATCTTCGGAGGCTCGATTCTGATCGTTCCAGCTAAGAGGCTGCTTAAAGGGATCCTCCCAGATCTATAGAGGCTGGCGGCGGTTACTATCATGCCGTAGACCGCTTCAGCTGGAATGTAGAGTTGCCTCTTCCCATCTATTACATCTATGTAGGCGCTTTCCTCAGCCTCCTTTACTGGGTTGAACTCCCTTGTCTTAGGCGTCGTCTTCCGCTTAAGCTTCTCCGGCGTAAGCCTGTTCATGAGGAGAGGCGTCAGCCCTCTGATCTTCACCCTGATCTTACCGTAGAGCTTCCTATATGGCTGTTCTTCGTTAGCCAAGCTGCTCCACACCAACTAATGATTATTTAAAATTAATAAAGGTTATGGTGACCCTGCCTCACCAAACCATACCTCACCAGGCCTTACCTCGCCTAACCATATTCCTTGCCTTGCCTCGCCGGAGCGTGCCGAGCCTCACCATACCCCACCTCACCTCACCAGACCTTATTCCTCGCCTGGCCAAGCCCTACCAAGCCGTACCCAACTCTGCAACACCACGCCAAACCAAACCATGCCGTGTTCCTCGCCTTACCGAACCTCACTCCGCCAGACCATACACTACCCTGCCCAACCAGGCCTCGCCTCATTCTTCGGCTTACCACACCTGACCACGCCTCACCACACCCCACCATTCCTCGCCACGCCTAACCACACCCTACCTTACGCCTCGCGTAGCTTAAGTTTCTCTTTGAGTAGGGTGTAAAGCTTGAGCGTCAGCTCCGCTACCTGGCTGTCTTGCCACGGGTATATGCCGCCTTCAATCATTTCTATCAGTTGCTCCAGAAGTGTTGCCACGTCCCGCCCTATGAACTTGCTTTGATCCACCTCAACTACGTTAAGCAAGCTTCCTCCGCTTTTCACAGCCGCCCTCTCAGCCACAGCTTTAACGTATAGGGGTTCGCCTGAAGCGGTCTTCACGACCCTTGCTTCGAAGCGACTTATCTTTTCAACTGGAACACCGACTATTCGGCTAATCTCTTCTCTGGTGAAGCCGTATCCCTCTAGGCGGTGTATGATCCTAGTCTTCTCCACTACGCTTAGAGGCTTGCCGTGCGAGCTATTCAGCCTCACGGCTTCAGCGAACAGCTCGCGCTCGCTCTCGAAGCGCTTAACCACGGCGTTCACAAACTCCTCTCCCAGAATCCTCCTAGCCTCAACCCTATGCCAGCCGTCAACCAAGTAGTATTTCCCGTTGAGCTCCCCGACCACAATAGGTGGGAACACAGCCCCAGCCTTCATAGCCTGAGCATACTGGTAGGCTGTAAGCCAACTTACCTTCAACCTAGGATACAGGTTCTCGTCGAAGGCGAGTTCTTCAACCTTAAGAAGCTTCTCGCGCACCATTAAGTCTTCCTCCTCCACGCCTTGAGTAAAGCGTAGTCGTCTTGAATAGCTGCTTCCCTATGCTCCCTACTACCCTTCAAGCAAACCGCTATCTTGTAGTAGCCTTCGGACGCAAGCTCCTTAATGCGCTCGTTTAGAGAATCGATTTTCACAACAGCCTTCTTAACCCCAGGCATATGAGCCACCATACTAACCATAGAACATTTAAGATTAATAAACATTATGCTCAAGCAAACGATTAAGCTTTCGCCAACTCGGTTCTTTTGAGTAGGACGGCGGTGTCTTCGCTCAGCTTAACTAGGAGCTGGTGTAGATCATTTAAAATCTTAGTTTGGTTGCTTAGAATCTCAAGCACCTGATTATGATTACCGATCAAAACAAGAAGCATAAGATCCTCCTTCTTAACCCTTCGGAGATCAACACCCAGCTCTTGAGCAACCTTAGCTAACTCGGGCATAAACTTCAAAACCAACGCGGCTAAGTCACTCAACCCTATGTTGCCTCCACACCACGATACACGCAATAGCTGCTAATGAGCATATCGCTAAAACATATGCAACCCAAAGCTGAAGCATATATTTGCTCTGGTTTGGGTAGAACGCGTCCTCCGCCTCCAAACTAGGCTCGAAGACAACCCAACCACCGTAGAGAGTAGCGACCGCGAACAAGGTGATTAAAGCGAATTGAAGCCACTCATTCATCTTCTCACCCTAGGTATCTTGAAGTGCCCGCATTCAAGCTCGTAGATTGGGAGCTTAACCAAACGCTTAGAGTCAGCGTAGAAGACTTCTACGGAAGTGGAGCCGACCACGTCAGCACTCCTCCAGCAAAACTCGCATAGAAAGGTCTTCTTCAACCTCCCTTCGTCAACCTCTCAACCAAAACTTTCAGTGAAGCAACCCTAGCCTCCAGCTCAGCGGTCGCAACCACGAGCTGAGCAACCAAATCCTCGTCTACAGCAACCTTACCCACAGGCAACACACCCCTTGCGAGCGTAAACACAGAGCCTACAGATCTCAAGGTGAATCTCCTCTCCCTCAACCAAACAAATCCACCTATCTGGGAAGATCCAGCATTTAGCCACGAGCCCTCCCCCGTAGATAGTAACCTATTCCGATACCGCACCAACCAACCACGATATTGATCACGGTTTGTATGAAGCTCTTAAGTTCCTCACCCCTGTTAAAAAAAGCAAGATAAGCACCATAGCACAAAACAATAGCGCTGAAGATCGCTAAGAGAATCAATGTTAGGAACCATGGCTTGTCGGCCTCAGCTACAGTAGGTTGAGTGCTCATACAAGATTAAAGAATCTGAGAAGGAGCAATAAAAACATTCCTGCACCACAGCCGTAGAGGTACTCCCTTATCTCCTGGTATGCTTCGTCATTCAGGTGGAAGAACTCGTCAACTTCGTAGATTACGAACAACGCCGCCGAAAGAATAGGAAGAACAGGGTGAACGATAGTCGCTAAAGTAGATATGAAGCCGAAGACAGCGTGCCCGAGTTTAGTGAGAGGCTCTGGAATCAAATAGCCTGTATTTCCCACAGTACCCGTGTTCAGCGTCGAAGGTAGAGCAAGTGAACGCTTCAACCCTATAGTGTGGACATTTATATGAGAATCTACATTTGAAGAGCGGCTTAAGTAGGTCTTTTACGGTGAAGTGGTTAACCAGCCTACTACCCCACCTATAACTGCAACTGGTAGAGCGATTAAAGCGTATTCAGGCTTCTTAGTGGCTAAGTGTCCGCCGACTCCCCCGATGACAGCTCCTATTCCAGCACCTATGTAAGGGTTCCAGTTGCTGAAGTCGTTGCTGTATATGAGCACGTTGTCTTGGTAGACTTTGACGTCGTCGAACCAAGTAACCCCCTTCGCACCCCCCCAAACATTAGGTATTATTTTATGGACGTTGCTTGGAATGGTTCTTTTGAGGGTGAAGCGTTGCCAGTCGAAGTCTCCAAGCGGAAGGGTTATTCGAAACAGCTCCGCCCAACGTTTCTCGTCTTCAAGATAGCCGGCTACGGAGAAGCAGCTAAACCACTCCGCATACGTCACCCCCTTTTGCTTAGCGTAGCATTCAATCGTGACTTCACGCCCAGGGACCACAGGCACCTCCACTGGCTGCGGCCACATTACCCGATTCATTTCGTCGCTGATTAGCTTAGCGCTGCTTGGGAAGCTGACCCAAGTTAGGAAGTCGTATTCCGCCTTCCGCATCTACACTCACACACTATTTACCCAGCGGAGGTTAAAAAGCCTTACTATAGTCTTTTAACCGTGAGGTTGTCGAAGCCTGCGTTCACATTGTAGCAGTTTAAGCTCACATAGCCTGACGTGTAATCTGAGTCGACGATAGGCCCTATCACCAGGGCGTCGTTAATGTAGCATCTGATGGTGGCTGCGGCAACTTCAACCCTAAGCTTGTAGGGTGTGCCTGCAACCCAAGGGTAGGCTACTTTGGCTAGGCTGGCAACATACGGCTTGCTTAGGTTGGCGCGGTGGTTACCAGATGCGTCCCGCTGTAGGTTGAAGTAGTATCCCCTCATGTTAGGCGAGGGTAAACCGTTATGCCTAACGAAGAGACCTGCCCAGCTGTAGTTAACCTCCGCTTCAACGGTGACGTAGGCTTCTGCGAAGCAGTCCCTCCCTTGAAAGCAGGACACTGCGGTGACGTCGAAGCCGCCCGCCCCCGCCCCAGTTAACCTCCCCCCAGCTATGCTCCACCCTCCGTAGGTGGTTGGGAAGACGTCGAGGTCGCTGCTGTGCTCGAAGTCTGAGAATAGGTCTGGTTGAATTAGGGGGATCGCTAAAGGCTTCACCCTAGGCTTCTTGTACCAGAATGGGGCTAAGCTACCCATTATTCGGCACCAGCGTAACCTTAGCTCTAACGGTTGAGGCGGTGTTGTAGCTTAAACGTATAAAAGCCATTTTACCCGTTAAAGGTATGACCTTAGGCGTGTTCGCCGCTATGGTTTCAGTAGCATACGTCCTCCAATCCCCGTCCCCAACCATATCCTCCTCTATGGTTAGGGTTCCACCTACACTGCTCAGAAACTCCAGGTAGACGTCGTAGCCCAAGCAGGCCACTGGGAAGGTTGTGTCACCCGCGCTTATCGCTAGGTTGTTCCACTCCACGTTCAAGTCGTCGTCCCTAAAGTACTGGGTCTGCGGGTGCAGCCTCCTCGTGCTTAACTCTGAGGCGTTGATTCCTATGACGTGTGCGGTTGACGAGGTTAGGTTTTCCTTACTCCAGCAGGTTGAGACGTAGATTCTCCCGAAGAACTCTTCAACATCCGAAATAGCTAGAGGTGAGTCAAACACCTTCCAGTACTGAGCCCCGTCAGTCGCCCACAGCGCACCTCCACCTAAGCGTGAACCCTGACATATCAGTAGGATCTTTCCTACCCTAACCATACGCATTATCGGAATAAGCCCCAGCTCAGCCTCCTTCCTGTATGTTGAGCCGTCGTAGCTGTACACGGCTCCACTGTTCATACCTATGTAAAGCCTACCCCGATACTCCTCAAGCGCCGTTATGCCCATTTCGTTGCGGAAGGTGTGGGCCACGCCCCAAATGCCCGTTGAAAGGTTGAAGCTGTAGAGGTTTATGTCCCTCCTCGCCAGTGTTTCGTACGCGTGGTCAGCCGCCTCCCCGAAGTAGAGGCTATCGTCGACCGAGAAGCGCTTAACACAGGTTGCGTGTAGGCCTGTTGGGAGCACATAGTCTCTTACGAAGGATAGGTTGATGTTTGTATTCGGGAGGCGCCATATCTCCCCAGCCCAATCTGCAAGGTATAGGTTGCCCTTGTAAACTTCCATAGCCATAAACTCTGTGGTGCCCCCGAGCTTAGCCTCCCAATTCAGGGTGTCTGGGTTGAGGCGGAGCACCCCATTCGGAGGCGTATAGCCCAAGAGCATACCGCAGAAGAAGAGGCCGTTAACGGTTGAAAGCCCACTCCAGCACGTAGCCCTCCACCTGATCTTCGGGGTTGCTGGGGAAGGTGTTGCCTCATAGGGGTGGAGGTACTCCTGAACCCAGTTACCCTCCTCATCCATGGAGTAGATGCGCCCAGCCGGACCGAGGAAAACGAACAGCTTGTCCTTGCGGTAGTCCGGGGGGGAGGCGCCGTGCTTCACAAGGTTGTTCGCCTCCAACACGTCAAGATTTTCAAAGGAGAAGGTCTGAGTCCGGGGGAAGGCTTTAACCATTTCCCCCCTCAGCTTCTCAGCCAGCTTCGCGTAATCTATCGGACCATATTGCTCCACCATTATTTCTTCAGCGCCTCCTTCAACTCGCCCCTAAGCTTCTTAATCTCCCTATACATGAGCCATAGGAATATGTTTTCGACCACAACCCAGTCTATTACAGCGAATATGAAGATCGGCACAAACCAGTCTGGAACATTCAAAGTTTAATCTCCCCCCGCTCAAGTATGCGGATTGGCCACAGAAGCTCAAGCAAACTCCTCCTAAACTCCTTCTCATCTATGATCTTAGCTAAGCTGTATGTGGCGTGGTATTTTATCGGTAGGCTTGTAGTCTCTTCAACTGGCGAAGATGGTGCGATCAACTTGACTTCGAACCGCTTGCTGAACGGAATGGGGTTGCTCGGCGTCACAGCGCCTACGTAAACCTTGTTCGCATCATCGTAGCGTAGGAGATACGCTCCGAAGCCGACTGGCATAGAAACGTTGAACTCCTTCAAGCCAAACGGTGAGAAGTCGATTGGAAACGCTCTATCCGGCCCATCTATCTCGATGTGAACCCTAACGTACTTCGCATCCAAGCTATCCTTAAGATACAGAGCCGCATCCAAAACCCAGCCGGGAGCATCAACCCTATCTATGAGCTCCTCCCCACCTATGTTTAGAACACCCATCTTCTCAACATACTGATACATCCAGCCCCTCAAAAGGGGTAGAGCTGTGTAGAGCAACTTTGAAGCACT
>Ga0207433_10008088_pt1 | contig 17259 bp, 1 predicted proteins | sample YelNatPaOPGAMG01_FD_187559 | JGI IMG/M metagenome (GOLD analysis project Ga0207433, IMG submission 187559) | Hot spring thermophilic microbial communities from Obsidian Pool, Yellowstone National Park, USA - OP-RAMG-01 (SPAdes) (version 3) | ecosystem: Environmental > Aquatic > Thermal springs >... | reverse complement strand
ATAAAACTCTATCAAATGCACTTGTAAAAGCTTTGGTTTATATTTCCAATGGTGACAAAACAGGATTACAAGAATTGCTTAAATCAACAGAGAAACTTAGAGGTAAATTCAATAATGATGGCATAAATTCGGCAATGAGTTTACAAGGGAGAATACAAACATTACTGACTAAATCCGCATTACCTTTTGAAAGGATAGGCGATGCTGTAGCAGATGAATTGGACTATTTTGCAGTTCTGCCAAGGTCAGCATTAGCAAGTTCCTTAGGCAGATATTCTACAGATATTGCTTCCTACAGGTATTATAAAAGGTTATTGGAATATAAGGAGAAGGGGTATTGGAACCAAGGGTTTGATGAAATAGTTATTCAAGAGTTGAGAGAAGAATTTGTTGACTTTTTATCTTCAAGATTGACAGAAAAGCAGAATATAAATGAGTTAATAATTCAAGATTTAAATGAAAATGAATCTGATATTAGAAACAAAATCAAAAAATATGAAAAAATTAATAATTCTGTTAAAAGGGTAGTAAAAGAAAAAGTCAGAATTGAGGAGAAAGGAAAGGAAAGTAAAGTGTTTGTAGGAAATGAAGATATTACACAATTAATAATAGAAATTAATAGAAATGGTTCCCTAAGTCCAGAAAATATGACTAATTTAGAGAATATTATCAATGGACTTGGTATTGATGAGTGGGTAAATTTGACCGCAACAGAGCAATCTTATTTATCACTTCAGATTTTACGTGCTATTCTTTCTGATGTGAGTATTCGAATGTATAGTGAGTTAAAAGGGGCCAGTCAATGGTTATACCGCCAGGGGGTTGGTGCTTTTGAAGCTGCTGAGGCAATAGCAGTATTAAGAGGAGGTCCTAATACAGAACTTAGTTCTTTGGAACCTGTAGCAAATCTCAGGATGTTGGTACAGATGATATTATTAGTAAAAACACTGGAGGTACGCAAGGACAAATCAAGTCCAGAATATATAGAACAATTAAAACAATCTGTCCAACTGATTATCGAACAAATCAGAGAATTAAATGCAATAGGTGGTAATAATGAAAAAGCACAAAGAATAATTGAGGAATTCGAAAATATAAGCACAAGGAAAGATTTAGAAAAATTTATAAATATGGTAAAAAGTGAGTATAATATTCAAGGTACTGAAAATGTAAGTACTGAAAATTTAAAGGGAATATCTGAAAAATTAGGAGATATTCATCAAAAGTTAGAATCCTTAAAATCCTTAAAATCCAAAGATTATAAATCAGCATTAAAAGCAATAGAAAAATTGGAGAAACTATTGGAGAAACTCAATTTGAGTGAAGAGATGAGGACACTATTAGGCCAATTAAAGGGCTCTATAGAAAATTTAAAGATACTTAATTCCGCTATTTCAAGAGCTGAAAGAAAAGATGAAGAAGGACATGCGAATCTCGTAACAAGGGAAGGAGAAAAAAGAAGTGAATCAAAGAGTTCTAAAGAATTGTTAGATAGAAAAGCGGAGGAAATTTATAAGAAATATAGTTTCATGTTTAGAAGTAGAAGTGAAGTAAGAGAAAATCTTTATGGCGGTATTAGAGCAGTAGAATCTTTTGAAAGACAACAAAATGGAGTTGGCGATGGGACATATATGGTTACAGAAGTAAATGGTAAGAAGAGAGTTGTTATAATGAATGATGGAAGGCCGGTTCCAAATCTTAATCTACCAGCAGGCGAAATGCAGGTCTTAGAAATATTGTGTGGTGTAGATGAAATCAGCATGCCAACAAGAGAAAATTTTGTAATAAATGGTATGGAGGCATTAGGATCTTTCAATAATATTGTAGGTTTTTCAGGAACATTTTCGCAACATATAAATGGCAAATTACAAGAAATAGGGTTTACATTTGATAAATCTTTAGCAGGTAAATTTACTGCCGGGATAATAACATCAATGTTGAGGTCTCAAAAAGGTATGGTTCACGCAATGTTTCATTATGTGACACAATTAGAAAATGCCGGTAAGCCATATATGCAGTTAATGTTTACTCCAAATGCTCAAATTTCAGATTTTGTTGCTGATGAATTCTTAAACTTATATATCAGATATCTTATGAGTAAGGAGAATAAAACAGAAGAAGAAGCAAGAAGATTGGCTCTAAAAAGAATAGTAGTAGCCAGAAATGGAAATTTTGATGCACAGATTAGAGATTTGCTTATGAGAGATGATTTTAATCTGGAAGAAAAAGATTTATTAGAATTGGGTATTGAAAAAGATGTTATCAATCAATTTTTAGAAGAAAAAGATAAGAACAAAGCAGTAGAAATCTTGTTGAATAGTATTAAAAAGAAAACTGATGAGCAGAAGCAGATAATGTTATCTCAGATTATATCATTCCTTGGTAAAAGAGGGCTGGTAAGAGTTGTTATAGGAGATGGATACTTGTTTGGAAGGGGCTGGAATTTAGGGGAAATGAAGAAATATAATGCTTCTCAAAATTTAGGTAGAAAGGATGATAAAGAAAGAATCAATGTTACAGAGTGGTTGATAAACTTTGAACATATGACAGAGACACAGTTAGAGCAAACAATAGGAAGAATAGATGCAAGAGGAGATGCAAGATTTACAAGAGAAATATATGACAAAACTATAATCCAGATTACTTCATTAGAATCCGCATTGCAACATCAGACATTAAGAAAAATATCAAAAGAGAAAGGCGGCCTGTCCTTGGAAGATTTAAAGGGCGATACACTGGACAAACTTTTAAGAGAAAACGAAGAAAGAGTATTACAAAATTCTGGTGTGTTAGTGATGACCACTTCACAAAAAATATACCAGATGGGTTATTCTGAAAGTGATAGATTGACATATCAGCAAGCAGGAGAAAGATTGAGGTCTATGTTGAAAAATGCAGGGTTAAATGACGAGAGAATAAATGGAATGATTCCACAGTTAAGAGAAATTTTAGGGAGCCATTTTGTATCAATGTTAGTTCCACAAATGCCAGGCGAAAAATCTCCGGGTGTAGAGAGTTCCACTCTAATGCCAGATGACGACTGGTTAGCATGGTTGATATTGATTAATTACTTAATGAGTTTGTTAGGAATATCTATCAGTTTAAACCTGGAATTAAACCTGGAAAATATAATTAAAGCACTGGCTGTTCTTAAAAATAGAATGTCTGAAATAAGAGGAAGCGAAAACATCTTATTTGAAACACAGAAATTAGCATTAAGTATGTTTAAAATTGAAAAGGAGAATGGTAGCAAAGTTGTCAGGTTTGTATTACCTGAGGTCTCTAAACCAAAACCTGAAGCATCTGCCACACCTGAATCTGCGACTCAACAGTCTCAACCTTCAATAACAATTACTGATGATTCTGCCATAAAATTATTAGAGTATCAACAAACTCTTATAAGAAAACAAGAAGAAATTATAAAAAGATTCAATGAGGCACGTAATAAACAATCTCATCTTCCAAAGGATGTTTCAACACGTTACAGTGAAATCAATGAGATACTCCAAGAAATAAATATGGTCCAGGAGAGAATAACGCAATTAACTCAAATGTTAAAATTGGCCGAAGGACAAAACCAATCTGACCAATCACAACTTCCATTATTGCAACAGTTAATAGGAGGAAAAACTCCTGATGAACTTGAGAAAGAATTAGAACAAAAACAACAGCAACTAAAAGAACTTAAAAGTAGAATATCCTGGAAAGACCGTGTGTGGTTTAGGTTTACAGGAATAAGGATAAGTATAATTACAGGGCAACCAAAGATTTACAGAGCAATGTCAGAATATGAAAAACAAAGAGACAAAGCATTTAAGTTGTTACAGAAACAAATATTGGCGTCATCTGCTGATACTAATATTCTTCCTGAAAAATTTGTGTTACGTATGATAATGACAAGGTATAACCCTCAAACAGGGATATTTATGCCACCATCAGAGAAAAATGTTTCCTTAGCTGTTACTTGGTTATCTAAAATTCAAATGCAGTTTGCTCAGAATGAAAGAAACTTCAATATTCTCTCTTATGAAGAGTTCAATGAATATTTATCAGAACGTGATTTTATGGGATTTTTGGAAGCAATTAGTGGGGCCTCAAATCGTTCATTAGTAGCGAGAATTTTTAGTTTTATACCAAATAAGAACTTGAGAAAATATTTGTATAGATTTGGAAAACCAGTTAATCCAACACTGAAAGGAATAGTACAAAGATATAAACAACATGGCTCAATAACTTATGAAACGGTTGCTAATATTTGTGATGATTTAACAAAAGATGGTTTAACAGAAGATGATGAACAACAAAAAATTAAGAGATTATCTGTGACTATAGCATTGATTGAAAGTGGTGCTACAGATGATGAAATTGCTAAATCACAAGAAATTTTGAGTCCAACAGAATCTCAACCCGAAGTTACCAAATTGGATAAATTTATTTCTCAACTGCAAGCCCGGGAACCCCAGGATTCTTTAGCTACTGAAATTTTATTAAAGCGGATACCATTGAGAGTTTTAATGGACGGAATCGGAGAGTTGTTCTCTGAAAAAAATGAAGGAAGTATCCTATTCAGAGCTGTAAATAGAGCAATAATAATTAAATTGGGCTTAAGTAAAAATAAAGATGGTAAAGAACAATTAATTGTCAGTTACGCAGAACAGAAGAAAGCAGAAAATGGGGAAGTTTCAGAAGGAGATATAGTGGGATTATATGAACTAAATGGTCAAATATATGCTCTGAAAGCGGGAGAAACAAAACCAATAGATTTTGTTGTTAATTCTGGAGTCGAAAAAGTAACAGCGAAAGTAACTCTTGAAGGTAGGGTAAGAAACACAAATGAAGTTGATGTTAATGTAGTTGTAGACGATGAAGTTAGAGAAGAGATAAAAAAGATATTAAAAGAAGATTTAGGTTTTAGTGAACCTGTAGCAGAAAACTTTGTAAGAGATCTATCAATTGAAATATCTCTAAATGGTCGTCTAATAATAGAAATATTGCGACACAATGATATAAAGATGACACTAAGAAATTCTAATGAAAATGCTCTGTCGTCTCTTATTAAAGTCATAAAATTACATCAAATGAAAATTATAAAATCAGAAACTGATGAAGATAAACAAAGAATTATAGGTCAAATTTCTTCAGAATTATATAATGTCCTTACTAATATACAGCAGACTGCGCCATCTCTTGCAAAACAAGAAAAAGAGGAATCTCCACAAGCACAGCAGCCAGCAGCAGTGGCAAGTAGTCAGGTTGAACAGAGTGTGCCTAGTTTAACAACAGCAAAAAGGACCACTTTGGGAATACTGAGATGGTTTGAAGATATGAGAAAACAACGAGCATTTGATAGGGCAGTTAATAATAAAAAACCACAAATTTTAGCAGTCATAAAAGAATGTATAAATGGTCTTCAAATTTCTAATCCTGATTTTGAAAAGACAAGAAGTGAAGGAATTAGTGGTGAATGCGTTTTGTATAAAACACAGGGCTGGGAAATTGTATATTATGATTCTCAGAAAGAAGGGATTGATATTGAACAGATTGAACAGCAATATGAAGCCGCAAGAAGAATACTTGGTGAACAATTTGTCAGATTTAATCTTTCAGTAGTTCAGGTAGATGGTAGGAATATATTGGTTATTGTAAGAGAACAGACAACAAAGTTAAGTTCTCTTGAAGGAAATGAAGTATTGGAAGGATTAAAACCAATACAGGAAAAACTCTGGCGATATCAGATGTATGATGGCGCCCTTGCTAATGAATCTAATTGGGAAAATAATAATTGGCAGGAAAACTATGGTGTTACAAATGATGGAAGAGTTGTATTGAAAAATCCTCTTGTAATTTCATCGGAAGTTGATCTATCCAGACCGCTTAGTGAAACTGTTAGAGTTCCTGAATTACCTGAACTAAAAGAGTTTAGAGATAATAATTTAATAAGATACTGGGGAGCCAAGGAAAGTGGCCTTGCCCCTGACCCATTTGGTTTAATTTCAGCCGTCAGTCAGTTAGTCAGCGGTAGAAAAGGAGAAGCAGAGAGATTAAGAACGATAACTCGCCAAATCCGTGTTTCAGGATAATTAGCGTTGTTTTTGAAAGTAATGTTTTGAAATTTCACAAAAATTTCACAAGTTTTTTGAATTGTTTTTAAGATAATAGCATAAGGTATTTATTGTGGAATGCGACAATTTAGTTGTCGCAAAAATATTAATTTAACACTTAAATTCCAAGCAGAGGTCTTAAATAAATGTCTGAGACTTTAATAATAGAAGATGATGTAGATTTAGCAGAACTTATTAAGGAAAATTTAGAGTCTGCAGGTTATAAAGTTTATATTGCATATACAGGCAGTCAGGGGATTAATATTTTTAACAATAAAAACCCTGATGCCATAACTTTAGATATGCATTTACCAGATATAGATGGACTTGACTTGTTAAAGATGTTCAAAGAGAATGGCAAATCTATTTTGATTGTTGTAACCTGTGACGATGCAATGGAAGAAAAATCAAAAGATTATAATGCTGATGGTTTTATAAGTAAACCAATTAACTTTAGTAAATTGAAAGAATTGTTAAAGAGTAAAGTATAATAAGCCCTTTGAAAAATTGTTTTGTAGTTGCTTAATTTATTGTAGCGGTTGCTTGTCCGCCAGTTAGTTTGGCGGGCATTACTATGCGACTTTTTTATAAGCAAAGCTGCGCTTTGCAGCTACATTTTGCGGTTCAGTCAATTCCGCCGCTACATTTGGCACCGCAAGGCGGTGCAACTACATTTATCACTTACATTTATCGGCGACCACATTTTGCATAATGGTAATTCTGCCGCTACTTTAGCATGGCAGGGCAGTGCACATAGGGTCTTTAACAATTTCATAATATAAAAAATTTACAAAAAATTTTCTTGACAAATATAAATTAACAGATTATATTTATTATTAAGATGGGTAAAAAAATAATTGTTTCATTCTTACTTTTAACTCAAATTTTCTGGGCTTTTGGCAATGGCCTAACTTTTGAAAAAAAACCAGATGTCAGTAATGCCTCTGTTGTAGAATTTAGGGGCTATTCAGGTTTATTTAAGATTGTCTATTCGAATTTTTTAGAGAGTTTAAAAAAATTCATAGAATTAGGATGTTTTGGTTCAGCCCTGCCCGCTAAAGATAAAAATCCTGAGAAAAAACCAATTCTCCCACAGGAATCTATTTTGTATTTCTGCAATAATCTTTTGAATTTTTCAGAGAACAGCAAAAATTTGGTTGTAAATGAGAATTTCTTGCCTGACTCTAAAATTGTCAATGAATTATCAATTTCTCTTTGGAGATTCGGTTACATTTGGCTACTCATATTTTTATTTCTATATTATATTTACAAAATTAAATTCTTTTACCTTAAACCAAGGAGTAGCATTGACCATATTTTAAATTTTTATGGGTTAGATATAAACCCTAATCAGTCCTTATCTCAAGGCAAACTGATTAGGGTTTTTTTATTTTATATAAACACATTTCTAAGAAAATTAAAAATACGGAGGGTTGCTATGTTTTTTAAGGGTTTAAACTTATTAAAGGCAATAGCAATAGTTGTCTTAATTGCTTTTATTCAGACATTCATTTTGTATGAACCATTACAGGCGGTAACAAATTTAGTTAATGAGAAAAAGAAGGTCTCAGAATTAATGCAAAAGATGGATGGTTTTGTTTTGCCGTATAAGTATGGCAGAGTTGTAGATGGAAAATTCTACAACAATAATTTTCTGGTAGTATATATTCAGGATTTACACTGCCATCCTGAGGTGCAGAAAAATATTTATGAAACAATCAAACTTTTTGATAATAAATACAATGTCACAAAGATTTTTGTTGAAGGTGCCCCTGAAGGCAAAGTTGATACAAAACTTCTTTCATCTATTCCAGATGAAGAAATAAGAAATAAAGCACTTGAGAACTTACTCAATAAAGGTATTCTTGGCGGTGCAGAATATTATGCTGTTTTATATAATAAGGATAACTTGTTTGGTATAGAAGATTGGGATACATATCTTTCAAATTATAAAAGAATAAAAGATATACTTTCAAATAAAGAAAAATATATAAAGATTGCTGATGTCCTGAGTTATAAAATTGGTCTTGTTAAAGATAGATATCTTTCAAAAGATGTAAAAAAGATAGAAAAGGCACTTACTAATAATAATTCTAACAATAACAATGGCAAGAAATCTAAAGAAATAGAAATGGAGAAATTGTGTAAAAAACTTGAAATAGATATAAATAACTACCCAAATCTTTCCAGATATATAAGAATGTTGAATATTGATAGAGAAATAGATTATAAAAAACTTTCAGATGAAATAAAATATTATTTTAAAGACCTTCAGAATGTAGTTCCTTACACCATCTACACAAAACTTTTGTCAAAATTGAAAAGCACAGCCGGAGAAGAAGAATTATATTTAGCCCTATCTGAAATAGCAAGAGAATATACCCCAAATTTAGGCCCATCTTATCCAAATCTTGCTAAATTTTTTGAATATATAAGATTAAACTATAATGTAAATCCAATATATCTAACACTTGAAGAAAAATTCTTGGTAAACAAGATACTGAAGAAATATGCAACTAAAATGCTTGACCAGGAAGTTCTATTCTTGTCAGAAATGGGTGAATATCTAAAAAGGTTTCTGGAATTAAATATGACTATAGATGAATATAATTATTTCAATTCAAATTTTGATAAGTTTAAAGTTCTTCTAAGAAAATATTTTAGTTATCCAGAAATTGAAGACATAATGAACTTTGCAGATTCGGACCAGATGAAAGAAATAAATAAATATTATGAAGTGAATATAAACAGAAACAATATATTTTTCAATGTTTTGAGTAAAATTACAAATATATATTCTAACTTGCAGGTATCAAAAAATTCAGGAACAAATAATAATGGCTATGCAGATGTTATAGATAAAATTCGTGATTTCAAAGAAATAAACATAGTAGTTACTGGTGGTTTCCATTTAGATTTTGTAAAAATTTTAGATGAAAAAGGTATTTCTTATCTTACAATAGTTCCTAATGCCACAAAGAGTTTTGATGAAAGCGTTTATGAAAAGATAATGCTTGGAGAAACAGATATAAATGATTTTATAAAGTCAGCATTTGCGTCTGCGGTATTAACCGCACTAAATAATTTGCCGGAAGAGGATAGACCAGCAAGGATTTCAAATTTAGTTGATGGAATTTTAGGTGCAGGATTAAGCAACCCAAAAGGTGTGATGGTTGCCATACAGAAATGGGCACAAGAAAATGGATTGGATATAGAAGTATATCAAGATAATACAATCCGTATAGGTAATGAAACATTCAAGTTGATAATAGAAAATGGAAAAATAGTTGGCACAGAAAAATTAGAAACAAAGGAAAAAAGAGAACTGAAAGAACAGAAGTCACCAAAAAAATTAAATAGAAATGTGTCATTATTAAACCGTATAGTTATGACTTGTTTATCCACGACGGTAGGAACAATAATTTCTATTTTTATGGGACATCCTCTTGGCGGTTTTATAGGAGCAAGATATTTCTCTAATCAGGCATTTTTTATAGCCCGTGCTGGATTAAATAGGGGACAGCCATATTCTTTAATTAATGAATTTGAGTCACTTCCACCAGAGCAAAAATTACTTACCAGTAAGTTCACACCTGCCAGAGTAATTGATGGCAAAATTCACATAAATACTTCTTTAATGACCCGCTTACCAGAAGATGTGCAAAAAGCAATTCTTGAGCACGAAAAAAAGCATCTTAATTTTCCTACCAGTTACCAGCGGCTTTATAATTTAACCTCAAAATTAGGTTTTGTAGGAAACTTTATAGAAGAAGCGGTTGTATCAGTGGAAGAAATGGTTGATGTTGTAAGGGGGGCAAAGGAAGAAAAACCATATCGCCCATCTTTAATAGCCCGCCTGAGAGGTGCGATTCAGAGGTTTTTCAGACGCGGGGAGAAGAAAATAGAAAAAGGTCCGATTTTGCATGGTCAAAAAGAAGGGGAGAGATATGCTAAAAAAGGTTTTAAAAAAGGTGAATTTGGTTCAATGATATTTATAGACATAAACTTGTTACGGTTACACAACAACCTTTTTGGTAAAAAAGGTGTGAACCTTGTATTAGATAAAATATTTGAAATGTTAAAAACGTCAGTAGAATCGTCAGGAGGTTATGTATGGCGGCGAGGCGGAGATGAATTAGTTATTGTATTGCCTAAAAATCTTACTAAAGAACAAGTTATTGGTTTTGCAGACACAATTATAAAAGAAATGGGAAAAATCAATTTTAAGGTTGTATCTTTAGGTAGTGAATTGTCTAATGTAGAATTATTAACACCTTTAGTAACTCAAAAGGGTGGGGCAATTTATAAGCATGGAAAAAGATATTTATTGGTAATGCCTGAAAATGTAAATATTGATGAATTTTTGGCAGATGTTAATAAAGAATTAGGAACAAATTTAGCTGTTGAATCATCCAATGAAATTTATGGTAAAGGTAGAACTATAACTTTATCTGCTTCAATAGGAGTGTCTTTATTAGATAGAGATGGTAAGAATTATAATGAATTGTTAAGAAAATCTAGTTATAGAAAAGAGGTTTCAAAACGAACGTTTAAAGAAGAAGGTGTTCCTACAGTAGTTTCTACAGATTATGAGGATTTACACAAGAAGTATGGTAAATATATAAAAATTCCTTTTCAAAAAATTATTGAAAGAATAGCGTTAAGAATAAATGCTATAGGAAGAAAAGTTTTTGTAGATGAAGAGAGATTTAAAAAATATGTTTCACGTAAGATTGCTGGAAAGAGAGTAGTTGTTTTTTCAATAAGTTTTTCTGGTTATGATGATTCTGGTAAGTTAATATCAAGATTTGTTGAAGAAAATAAGAGAGAACATGATGAACGTATAGATAAAAGAGAATTTAAAGTAATTAATGATGTTTTTGGTTATGAGATAGGAGACGAAGTTTTATATATTATTAGAGAAAGTTGTTTTGCTACAATAAAATTTCCTCATTGTAAAGTAGTATTTTTGCGCGGTCCTCCAGCAGGCCCTTTAGGTGTGGTTATTCCAGATGAAGGATTTGAATTGTCAGAAGAAAAAATACAAAAAGTTTTTCAACAGGCGGTTGATAGTATTAAGTTAGGTTTGGAGATAAGAAATAAAAGCACAAATGAGAAAGATGTTTTAGAAGTGGAAAATGCTAGTGTATTTTGGCATATTATTAAACCAGAACCAGGGCATGAAATAGAAAGTTTAAATGTATCATTATTAGAATTATACAAAGCACGAAGTTTGCATAGTAGTTTACAGGGAAGGAAGGTTTTAAAAGTAGAAAAAGTATCAGAAGAGGAATGGGAAAATTATGAGGAATCTCGCGCTAAAAGTGCTGTAAGAATTTATAAAAAAATTGCTGAAGAAAAAGGTTCAGGCACCAGTGTAGAAGAACCTGTGAAACCTCTCTCTATTTTTGATAGCGTTATAGGACTAATTTTTGGTCGGAAAAGTTTTATTTACAAGGTTTACACAGGGCTTGTAGCTCCAATATTGGAGACGGTGGCGTATCAATATGTAGGGATGATGTTGGGTGGTTTAATAGGAATTGGCTGGGCGACAATAGGATTTTCATTCAGTCATACAATAGTTGAGTGGGTAGTAAGAGCAAAACAGGTTGGTTGGCGTCAGGCGCTGAGCTGGAAATATCTACGGAAGGATTTAAAAGATTTAGGTACCCGCTTTGTTTTATCAATTCCATTGGTTTTGCCCTACCTATTTTTAGACCCACTTACAGCAACAATAGTTTCAATAGTTTTGCATTCAGTATATAATATTTTGAAGTTGCAAGGATTTTTACCAAAGTATTTCCCTCTGCTTTCAATTGTGCCATCTGGTAGTAAAAAAGAACCTTCAGAGCAACCACAAGTTGTCAAGCCGACCCAGCCCTCAGGTCTGATAGATGAAAAAGCAATTCCCCAGATATTAGAAGAAAAACTTGCACCATATAAAGAAGAGATAACTATATTGTTGGCTCAGCGTCAGCAGGTGGTAGAACAAGGGAATACAGAAGAAGTTAAGAAAATAGATAAACAGATAGAACAAATAACAGACAAAATAAATGCTATACCCGCAGAAGAAGGCGAATATACAGGTTTGCAATATGATCCTAAGCAGAGGTATGAAGATTTCAAAAGTTCTGATAGATACAATTATTTTATAGAGCAAGCGCGTAACATGTTGGTAGGTGGAATGATAGGAGTTCAATTATTTTTTGCAGGAGCAGCAACAAGATTAGGTCTTGGACCGATGTATACTGCTGATTTAACTTTATTAGCAGAGGCAATATTAGATATTGAAAATCCAAGAATAACACCTGATTTAAGGGATAGGATAAAGAGAAGGGTTGAGGAGTCATATCCTGATGAAGTAAATAGAAAAAAGTTTGTAAATCAGGTTAGGCAGGCGTATGAGCAAATACCCAAGGATAAGAAGAAATATTTGACAATGGCACAAAGGCAGTTAATGATGTACAGGCAAATTTTAGAGAAATTATCAGAGGAAGAAGGTTTGGAAGTAGATGAAGTATTGAAGAGATTTCCAATAGTTATGCATGTAAATGCAGAGATGTGGGATGAAGTTAAGCGTGATATGTTAGCTAACAATTTTTATGGTTTCAATCCTGACAATATCTATTTTATAATTCAGCCAGTTTATCATCTTTTTGGATACACACAAGATGGTAAAGTTATTATAGATGAAAATAGTGCTGTTTTACCATTAGGTCATGGACATACAGCGACGCAGGTATATCAAGAAGGTCAAGCAGTGAAACTTACCAAAAGAGGTAAAGAAAAGAGAGTAAAATCTAGTGCTTCCAGTTTATTAAGAAGAAAAGGTGTTGAGAAACTAATAATGCATAGAATAAACGACTTAACAATGTTCACAGAAGATGCCTTAGATATAGAAAGGATAGGTTATTCTTTATATGAGATGGATAACGGGCATAATGTAGTAGTAGAGTTGGTAGCAAATCCTGGCAAACAGAAAGGTGGAAATGCGGTATATAACACAAAGACAGAGCAATCAATGTTAGTAGAGACATTGAACACAAAAGGTTCGCCGGTATTAGATAGATTATTAGGAGAGTTGTCTCAACAGGGAGCGCCGTATAATGCATTTAGGATAATTTATGATATAAAAGGAGTAGCACCTGTAATAAAAAAAGGATTAAGAGTAAATGTAAGATATAAAGATGGCAGGTTTACAATAGAGTTTGTAACAGGAGATATAACACAGAATCCAGAATCAAGACCGGTATTTTTCCAGGAAGGTGATAAAGTAATACACGACTTTAAGCAATTTAGTAACTTGCCAGAAGCATTAGAATTTGTTGCAGGACAAGATGCGTTATTAACAAGATCGTTAGAAGAAACAAAAGGAGTTCAGATTAAGACTTTAGCCGACACCGGCGTCAAAATAAAATTTGGTACCTCTGGCTGGCGAGGACAAATAGGCAAAGATTTTGTTTTAGATAATATCAGACGTGCAGTTCAAGGGATTGCTGAATATTACAAAAATCACATAAAACAAGGAAGTATACTGGTTGTTTATGACCCAAGAGAGAAAAATGTTTTAAATGTAAAAGAGACAGTATCAATACTTGCCGCAAATGGGATACCTGTTAAGGTAATTATTGCTGAGCCAACACCTTCGCCAGTAGCAGCGTATTTAGCCAATACCGATGAAGACATAACAGGTGTAATAAACTTTACAGCATCACATAATCCTGCGATAGACGATGGATTAAAATTTTCGCCATATCATGGTGGAGCAGCAGATAAAGAGACAACAGATTTAATCTCAAAATATGCGAATGATGCAAAGACATACAGAACATATGGAGAAGGAGATGAAGGTTATGAAAGAGCAAAGGAATCAGGTTTAGTAGAGGAGTTGACAGTAGATTATGCAATTTCAAAATATGTAGATGAATACATAATACCAACACTTAACCAAATAGGGGCATGGGATGATATAGTGAATTATTTAAGGTCACATCCTGAAGTAAAACTTATAATAAACCCAATGCAGGGCACTGCAGTAAGATATCTTGAAGCGATTTATAATAGAATACAACAGGAAGTTGGCAGAGATGGGTTGGTCGAATACATTCACACAAACAATCACGATAGTAAATTTGCAGAAGTTAACGGAGCACCAAATCCAACACTTGAGGGCAGTGTAAAAGATTTGTTAGAGAAGACAAAGGGCAATCCGAATATATTAGGCATTTCAGTAGATGGCGATGCAGACAGGTTTGGTATAGTTCAAGAAGGTAAGTTGATGGAAGCAAATGATTTAATAGCATTGTTAGCATACTTTTTAGCGAAGGAATCAGGTATAGGAACAGAGGGATTAGGGATAGGCAAAACAGTAGCGACAAGTAATTTTGTAAACGCAGTAGTAGAACATTTAAGATTTCCATTGAGTGAAGTGGCGGTAGGATTTAAATGGTTTGTAGATAAGGCAGTTAAAGGTGCAAAGTTTTTAATAGCAGGTGAAGAATCAGCCCATGTTATGGTAGGTCCATTTAGCAAGTCATGGGATGATGGGATAGCGGTTGGTTTGACAACACTTTGGATGTTATGTAAGACAGGAAAAAGTTTAAGTGAATACAAGGCACAGATTGAAAAAGAGATTGGAAAAAAATTCTTTATAAAAACAATAACAATTCGTGGTAAAGATGATAGTATAAAAGAACCGACAAAAATATGGATAAAACAGACACAGGAAGATTTAAATAAAGGTGTACCAAAATTAGAAACATCTGTTGTCAAAAAAGTAGAAGAGTTAATTAGTAGTTTAAAATTAGATTTAAAAGTTGTTGACTTAATAACACTTGATGGTATAAAAATAGTTTTTAACACAGGCGACTGGATATTATTTAGACCATCAGGCACAGAGCCAGCAGTAAAATTATATGTAGAAGTTACTGACAACTCAAGATTTAATGTCCTCAGGGACATAGGAGAATTCTTAATAAATCCTGATAGAGAAACAATTCAACCTTTGTATGAACAACTTATTAAAGGTGAAGGTATTTATAGCAGTATAGGAGTTGATGGTGCAAACTTGCGTCTTGGTTGGGTTAATATACCGGAAAGAAATGTATTAAAGAATTATTTAGAAGAAGTAAGACCCTTAGTTGAAGGTAAAGATAACATAGTATTTATAGGGATGGGTGGGTCAATAAATACAATAAAAGCGATAATAAATTTAGTTAATCCAAAGGTGAAAATTTACACATTGGATAGTTTAGATGACAAAGCATTAGATTTCATTAATGAATTAAATTTAGAAAAGACATTATTTATCCCGATATCAAAATCAGCAACGACTACAGAGACACTTGCTTTAACAAATATATTTAAACAACTTTATGGAGAAGAAAAATGGAGACAACATTTATTATTTATGATTGATTTAGAGAATCAGGGAAAATTGGCAGAGAAAGGTTTTAATGACGCTAAGTGTATATCAATACAGTTAGATGGAAAAACAGACATAGGTGGAAGGTTTACTTCTCCACATACAGGTATATTCTGGTTGCCGTTGTTGGTAGCATTTGGAGGGAATATTGAAAGAACATTAGGGTATTATGATAGGTATATAGGTATAATAAAAAGTTTAATTCCTCAAGTTTTAAATATTGTTTCTAAAACTAAAGATGCGGAAAACTTTGCTGTTGTAGTGCCAAATAAAAAATTAAAACGTGCACTTGAGACATGGATAATACAATTATTCCAGGAATCTTTAGGATCAAAAATTGAAGGTTTTAATCCAAAAACAATAGTAGTTTCTAAGGGTGAAAAAATACCTGAAGGTTTCAAAGAGATAAACTTAGAAGTACCAAAACTTACAAGAAATGTTTCAAAGATGATGTATTTAACATATTTACTTGAGTTATATGTAGCATTTTTTGCTGGATTAAAAAATATAAATTTTGTGAATCAACCTAACGTTGAAGAATATAAAAAAGAATTAAGTAAGATATCACAGAATGAAACTCTTCCTATCCCTAAGTATAATAGTTTAGAAGACCTTGTGCAGGAGATAAAAAGAAAAATTGGAAATGAAGAATTTATAGAAGTTGTGGTGTACCGGGCAATATCTGATGAAGAAAGAGAAAATATCCGCAGATATATTCAAAGGTTTTTCAAAGATAAAAAGGTTTTAGTGTTTATAGGTTCTGATTGGAATCATCATTCATACCAAGCAGCAGTAAACGATAGAAAAACACTTTATGTGTTTATAACCGAAGACCCTTCAGAAAAAATAGTATTTCAAAAAATTCCAGGAATACCTGTCCCAACATTAAAAGAAATTGAAACAACCTTAGCTCAGAATAAAAAAACATTGATGAGAATAGCATATGCAACTTATAGTACATTAAAAGATAAATCAATTATTGGAGCTTTATCTGCACCTGCAGAAGAATCTCCATCAATAGGAGCGATGAAAGTTATAGGGCCTCGTACAGAAGAAGATTTGGCGAATATTAGATCAGCAAAAGAATTGGAAGAAGGATGGGAAGAAGCAGTTAAAAACATATCAATAGAAAGTAAAGAAATACTCGTTAAAGTTGGATCCCAAAAAGCAGTATATCAGGTAAAAGTTATAAAGGTAAATAATTTGCCTGAAGGATTATATGCATATCGTTATAAAATAACAGGTGAAAATGGGCAGGATATATATGTCATAGCAATAAGAGATAATATAACCGATGAAGAAGCAATAAAAGAAACAATCTTTCATGAACTATGCGAAGAATACTGGGAAAATTATTTAAGAAAAGAAAATATAGAAAAATCTCTTGGTTTAAAAGAAGAGGAAATTCAGCATCGTGCACACATACTTGCATCAGCAGAAGGGCTACTTAAATTTGCTAAAGAAGAAGATGGTTTGACACCTATATATAGGATTCAACTTCAAGGATTTAATGTATTAAAATTGGTAGATATATTAGCAGAAGAAAGAGAAACGCATCATGAAATAGTGGCTAATTATCTTGGTCAGGAAACAGGTAAAAGAGTTATTAATTTTGAGGAAAAATTAAAGAAAACAATTCGCATAAAGATTATCAGTGAGTTAGAAAGAATTTTAATAAAAGAAAATGGATATAATGATTATCAACAAGAAATAATAAATATATTGAATGGCATA
>Ga0207433_10008083_pt1 | contig 17266 bp, 12 predicted proteins | sample YelNatPaOPGAMG01_FD_187559 | JGI IMG/M metagenome (GOLD analysis project Ga0207433, IMG submission 187559) | Hot spring thermophilic microbial communities from Obsidian Pool, Yellowstone National Park, USA - OP-RAMG-01 (SPAdes) (version 3) | ecosystem: Environmental > Aquatic > Thermal springs... | reverse complement strand
TTAAACATCTTGTAACGATTTACCCATCACCGGGAGTGATTGATGAGTTACTCCATATTTTCGTAGCGAGGGGTCTGCGTAAGAGTAGTGCTGAGCAGGACGCTGATGAAAACATCAACGATATAGTAGTAGTCACTCTCGACGATGGACTTCGTATGATAAAAAGCGGCAGAATAACCGACGCAAAAACGATAATAGCGCTTTTGTTCTATGTCTCATTCTTGCGCTTGTAAGTTTTGGAGGTGCGGTGTTCAAAACAGAATGAACTTAAAATCATCTTTTTGTGTCTAATATATTGGAGTATTATGAGGAGAATTCTATATGCGGAAGTGGATTATTATTGTCCTTATTCTTATGGTAGTTGCGCCTCTTATTGCAGATAGAGGCGGGATACCATATCGTCCCGAGGTGCAGGTTTTCGAGCCTGGGCAGAAAGCAGTGATTGCGTTCAATGGTGAAGAGGAGATTCTGTATCTTTCTACCGACCTTTACGCATCGGATGATGTTAAAGTGGTAGAGTTGGTGCCATTTCCGTCAAAGCCCGAAGTGAAGGAAGGCGACAAGGAGATGCTGAAACGATTGGAGAAGTTTTTGCAGCCATTTGTTGCCCCGCGTGGATTCAGAGAAGACGGTGGTGCAAAACAGGGTGGAGGCGTTGCTGGCGGAGTCGAGATAATCGAGTTCAAAAAGATTGGCGCGCATAACATCACGCTCTTGATGGCTAAAGAAGAGAAGGTTTTTACTGATTGGATTGCGAACAAGATTGGTGAAAGCATTATGAGAAACGAAGCGTTTAAGAAGCGGCTGTGCGATGTTGTCAACCACTACATCAGATTAGGATTCCAGTATTTTGCCTTCGATGAGGTTGAACTGACGAAGGACAAGCGGACAGTTGAGCCACTTGAATATAGATTTAGGACTCCATTCCCGTATTATCCGCTTGTTGTTTCGTCTTTGATGAGTGGAGACACTAACATCACGCTTGCCTTTATAGCGCCTCGAGCCATAACATCAGCGTTACTCTCTACCACATTAGATAGAAAAGATTTCGTCCTTCATAAATTTCAGTCAGAGCAGAGAAGGGATGTGGCGGTATCTTCCGTGTTCATAAGCAGCGAAAGACTGACAGAAATCTGGCAGAGTGGTGCCACACTCTTTAAGGAGATTCAAGAAGGTGCGGAGATTTCGGTTTTTCGGTATAGTGGCACGCTCAAGTTCTCATACGACATCCCTGACATAAAAAAGGCGAGCGAAAGGGGTGCAAAGTTAGCGAAGTTACTTAAGAACGAAGCGGATAAGGCATACGAAGCAAGGCAGTACAGGCTTGCGGAAGGGATTTACGAAGATGTGGCGGTTTTCGGTTGGTGTGCGCAGAATGAAGCGGAAGCGGCGCAAAAAAGGATACAGGAGATGGCAAATGATGAAGGAATCAAGAAACAGATGCCTCCTGATACCGTTAGCCGTGATGTGCAACTAATGTGGCTTTCTGTATTAGGGTGCGTTGTATCGGCAGAAGTGGAATTAGATTCTGAGGCGATGAACAAATTGTTGGGGACGATAACAACATCCACGACTTCGCCCACAATGAACGAGAAGGTTCGCATTCTTAAAAAACTGCTTAAAGAATGGTAGGTTTGATAACCTTTTGTTTTTAATTACTCTTGTTGTGATAAAAACAATCAACCGTTTTTTTCGTTAATCTGCCGTTTTATTCTGCGCTGCTTTCTTTTTGTTAGTGCTGTCGCGAACGAGGCATTGTTAATCCACATTTTTGAGATTTTGCCTCTGCGTTGTCTACTGACCATTGTCCGTCAGGACATTCTCAACCAGAATCTGCCAAGCGGCTAACGAGTTCGGAAAGCCAGCAGGGGCTTCCCTGCTATGGTTGATATTCGTAAGGACCGATGTCGACTATGTCGTTACGGATTCGCGGTCTGCCGTCCAAATCGGTCGTTATTCCGCTCGGTATATAGGAATTGTTACCTTTGTCTATGCAGGGCGAATTACTCTTCAGGTGGTAATCCTTGTTAGTTGAGTCGACAAACAATGGGTCAGTATTTATACAATTATCCGCACTTACGGTCCCATTTCCTTCGATGTTGTTCGGGTCGAGCAGGTTATGAGCATAATCGCAGAAAGTAAGCGTAACTGTCGAACTCGTGTCCAAGGTGTATATCTGCTTTCCTTTTGAAGCGGTATTACCCCAAATAATGCTGTTTTTGAAAGTGGGACTGCCTTCGTGACAGAAAACTCCGCCACCATAACTGCCCGTATTGTTAGAAATATTGCAGTTGATGAAAGTTGGATTGGATTGGTAGCAGAAAACGCCACCGCTCCAGTCCTTTCCCACATTGTCAGATATATTGCAGTTAATGAAAGTTGGACTGCTTTGGTAGCAGTAAACGCCACCACACATCTGTTCCGCGGCATTATCAGATATAATGCAGTTATTGAAAGTCGCATTCATAGAACTACAAATAACACCGCCACCGTGATATTTTGCCGAATTTTTAGATATGGTGCAGTTATTAAAAGTTGGACTGCCGGAACCATCACAGTAGACCCCACCACCCCAGCCAGTCGATATATTCTCAGATATAATGCAGTTGTTGAAGGTTGGACCACAGGAGCCTGTAAAGGCGATACAGCCTCCTCGGTACCCTGTATTATTAGAGAAAATGCAGTTATTGAAAGTTGGGCTGCTGTTGTTCCAGCAGAAAACGCCACCACCATAATCGGTACCTACATCTCCATTCCTGATTGTGAACCCTTCGACAACTGATGAACTCGTCTCGCCACTATGGAAGTGGAATCCACGCCCAGAACTCTCACAATCAATAATACATTTATCAGCGCCACCAACACTCTTCAACAATATCGCCCTACCACCAAAATCCAAGTCCTTATTCCCCGTCCCTGTATAAATCCCATCCGCAATAAAAACAGTCCAGCCCGTTGCAGGAGGCGTCCCCGTCGCATCTATTCCTGCTTGAATCGTCTTCTTCGCCTTACTCCAACTTGACCCATCATTCTCATCGTTTCCATTCGTTCCATCAACATAAATCGCCCTCCACTCATAAGCGCCAATGTCTACTGTGTCATTGTGAATCCGTGACTTTCCGCTTAAATCTGTCGTGACTCCTTTCGGAATATACGAGTTATTACCTACATCTATGCACGGAGAATTAATCTTCAATCGATAATCTTTGTTCGCCACATCAACAAACTGCGGGTCAGAAACTATACAATACGAGTCAGGTGTTACAGTTCCAGAGCCAGCGATGTTGTTCGGGTCAAGCGAGTTATCAGCGTAATCGCAGTAACTAAGCGTGACAGTGCAGCTGGAGTAGACGGTGTCGGTGTATATTTGATGTCCACTTGTCGCAGCGGTATTACCCCAAATAATGCTGTTTTTGAAAGTCAAACTACTGTCGGAGCAATAAACGCCACCGCCTCTACCATAGACTGCAGAGTTGTTAAAAATAGTGCAGTTGATGAAAGTCAGACTGCTGGAGTAGCAAAGAATTCCGCCGCCGTTGTTCGATGACGCATTGTTCGAAATAACACAGTTAATGAGGCACGGACTACTGGAAGCAGCGTAAACTCCGCCGCAAGAGTTTGAACCGTTGTCCGATATGATGCAGTTAATAATGGTCGGATTGCTGTTGTTGTCACAGCAAATCCCACCTGTGTGTTGCGTTGCCGAATTTCCTGATATAGTGCAGTTGTTAAAGGTCGGACTGCTTAAGTTGCAGTAGACGCCACCATAGTAGCTCGCCGAATTATTAGATATTGTGCAGTTAGTGAAAGATGGATTGCTGGATTGTTCACAGTAGACGCCGCCACCTTTAGCCATCTGGTTGTGGGAAATGTTACAGTTAATAAAGGTCGGACTGCTTGAGTTCGTACAGTAAACGCAACCTTGATAGTCGCCGATTAATGGTCCTGAATTGTTCGATATAGTGCAGTTAATGAAAGTTGGACTACTACTGTCGCAGGCAACTCCTATACCGTGACCCAACGAAACAGTATTCCCTGATATAACACAGTTATTGAAAGTCGGATTGCTGTTGTTTTTACAGAGAACGCCGCCACCAGCAGTACTATTTCCGTTTTTGATTGTGAACCCTTCTACGACTGATGAACTCGTCTCGCCCGAATAGAAAAAGAATCCACGACCAGAACCCTCGCAGTCAATAACACAGGCTGACGGATTAAGACTCGTTGAGCGAACCCAGATTTCCTTCCCCTTGAAACTGAGGTTTTTATTTCCCAACCCCTTGTATATACCATCTGCAACAAGAACAACATCACCATTCTTTGAAGCATCTATCGCCGCCTGAATCGTTCCATAGGCGCTCGGTACAAACAACCAACCGCCTTCATAACAGCCGATATCAATTGTTCCTTGAATCCTTTTCCTCCCATCAAGGTCGCTCGTTATATCTGTCGGAATATACGAGTTCTTACCTGCTTCAATGCAGGGGGAGCCTTTTTTCAAATGATAATCTTTGTTCACTTCATCCACAAACAACGGGTCGGAAACTATACAATCAGCGTCAACCATCAAATTCGCAAGATCCCAGATGTTGTTCGGGTCAAGCGAATTGTCCGCATAATCACAGCATATAAGCCTAACTTCTCCCCTGCTGAAAAGAGACCCAGTCTGTATCTGATGGACTCCTGATAAGGCAGAATTGCCCCAAATAATGGAGTTCTTAAAGGTTATTCTACCTGCGCACAAAACACCACCACCAGATCTCGCAGTATTCCCTGATATAGTGCAATTAATGAAGGTTGAATCGAGAGAAAGGGAGTAAATACCACCGCCATTATACGCCGTATTGTTCGATATAACACAGTTGGCGAAAGTCGGACTGCTGGAGTTCGAGCAGAAAATGCCACCTCCCCAACCTGTCGCGGTATTTCCCGATATGCTACAATTGATGAAAGTCGGACTGCTATTGTTCCCGCAGTAAACGCCACCGCCGTTGTCTGAATTCCCGTTTGTGATTGTAAATCCTTCTACTACAGATGAACCTGTCTCGCCACTATGGAAACAGAAACCGCGCCCTGAATTCTCACAATCGATAATACATTTTCTTGCGCCACCTACACTCTTTACCGTGATTGCTTTTCCGCCGAAGTCCAGATTCTTATTCCTGTCTCCTTTATAAGTCCCATCCGCAACGAGAACGACCCAACCGTCACTCGCAGCCTCTATTCCTGCTTGAATCGTCTTCTTCGCTGTCAACCAAGTTAAACCATCATTCGTATCATACCCATTCTTTCCATCAACATAGATTATCCCCTCATAGACTGTAATATAGTCAGTTTTTGTCTCGGTATCAGAACCGCCTGGTCCTGTTACAGTCAGCGTTATTGTTTTCTGTCCAACACTGCTGTATGTGACATTATGAGGACCTGCACCTGTCGCAGTCGCTGGATTGGCGTCTGCGCCAAAGTCCCAAGAATATGTCGTAATGTTTCCACTCGACGCATCCGTAAATTTGAATGTCGTAGATAAGATGCCCTCTCTCGGTGTTACCGAAAAGTCCGCTGTCGGCGCCGCATAAACTGCTATGTAATCAGTCTTCGTTTCAGTATCAGAACCGCCTGGTCCTGTTACAGTCAGTGTTATTGTCTTCTTTCCAACACTGCTGTATGTGACATTATGAGGACCTGCACCTGTTGCAGTCGCTGGATTGGCGTCTGCGCCAAAGTCCCAAGAATATGTCGTAATGTTTCCACTTGACGCATCCGTGAATGTGAATGTCGTAGTCAATCCACCTTCCGTCGGCGTAGCAGAAAAATCTGCAACAGGTGGAGAGAACTCAGGCTTGATTTGATGGTCTTTCTTACCACATCCTGTGTAAATTAAAACCACAAGCACACACAGAACCAAGAAGGCGAACCTTTTCATCTTCTTCCTCCTAATAACTCGCCTTTTTATGCTCAATATGATATTTTTTTTCTATTTCAAATCAACATTTTTTGTCACTCTTTGGTTCTCAACTTTTGTTCATAATGTTTTCGTTGTTGAGTGTCGTAAGTTGGGTCTTAAATCGGATCTTTCGGTTATCTGCCGGTGCCGTGGCAGCGTGGGCAGGTTGTTCTACCGGTTCCATTACAATAGGTGCATCTTGTTGTTTGTACGAATCTGCCTCTTCCGCCGCAAGAAGAACAGGTGAAGCGTCCAGAACCTTTGCAATAGTCACAGGGGAATTGTCCTTTTCCTCTGCAATGTCTACATTGGACTTTAACATTGACTTTTCTGTTGAGGTCGAATTCGACAATGGTGCCAGTGCCCCCACAAGCACTGCAAGCGATTGTTCCTCTTCCTCCGCAGCGGTTACAAGGAATGAAGCCGTTGCCTCGGCAGGCGGAGCAGATGGTTGTTACCTCCACAGTTCCCCTTCCGTGGCAGACGGAGCAAACTACAGTTCCGCTTCCTGAACAGAGTTGACAGACTCGTGGTGGAGGTGGCGGGGGTGGTGTCTCTCCTCTTACGGTGATTGTTACAGGACCGCGACAGGAGATAGCGAAAAGAACGGCAACTGCGACTCCGCAAAAAACCGATAATTTCAAAAGTCTCATATATATCCCTCCAAACATAAGGTTTTACTTTGTAAAAGAGTCGCTTGAGAGAAAAGCGCGGGTTACGACATTGTCAGCCATTTTCTTGACGATTCCGCTTAAAACCGTACCAGGACCGAATTCGAAAAATGTTTGGACGCCCGAATCGAGAATCTTTTGCATTGATTGAGACCAGCGGACAGGATGGTCAACTTGGAGTTTTAAGTTTTCTTTTATCTTTAATGGGTCAGATTCGAATTCTCCCGTGACATTTGAGATGAATGGGTATTTGGGGGTCTTGAATTCAGTGAAGTCAAGGAACTGTTTCAGTCTCTGGGCGGCTGGGCTCATAAGAGGTGAGTGGAAGGCACCTGCGACGGTGAGTTTGACGACTTTACCTTTACCGTATTCTTTTACAAGATTCTGGAATCTTTCGAGGGATTTGAAATCTCCCGATACAGCGACTTGGGTTGGAGAATTATAGTTGGCGGCGACAAGGACTCCATCGCCTCGCGCTTTTTCGACGAGTTCTTCTACGGTCTTATGGTCGAGTCCGAGCACAGAAACCATCCCTGATGGCGTCTTATCGCAAGCCTGTTGCATAAAGACTCCACGGTGATGGACGATTCTTAATGCGTCTATGAATGAGATGGACTCGGCGAACGCGAGGGCGGAATATTCGCCGAGGGATAGGCCGCAGACGGCGGCGATTTCGTAACCGTCTAACAATCCCTTGTAACGAGCGACTTCGGAGACGGCGCAACTCGTAATAAAAATCGCTAATTGCGAGTTATCGGTCTTCGTCAATTCATCCATAGGTCCTTCAAAGCAGATTTTCGAGATTGGAATGTTGAGGAAATCATCTGCAGCATCATAAAGTTCCTTAACGAAGTAGAATTCGCGGTACAGGTCGGCGCCCATTCCGACGACCTGTGCGCCTTGTCCTGGGAATAGAATGGCTACTTTTTCTGCCATAGTTTGAAGCCTCCTTTCATCTTAACAAGTCATCCTTGCAATGTTTTTGTTATACTACGCTCATATCCTAATAGCGAAGAAGAGAAGATGCCCAAGTCTTTCCTCCGCCGAAAGCGACTAACAGTAGTAGGTCACCTCGTTTTACTTTTCCGCTACGGACTGCTTCGTCGAGTGCTAATGGAACTGATGCGGCGGAGGTGTTGCCGTACCTGTCAAGGTTTACATAAATCTTTTCCATCGGGATGTTGAACCTGTCGGCAGCCGCTTTCAGGATGCGCAGATTGACCTGATGCGGAATGATGTATTTTATGTCGTTCATCGTGATACCGTTCGAAGAGAGTTCGTTGTCAAGCATATTACACATTTCGACAACTGCGAAGCGGAAGATTTCGTTCCCTTTGAGTTGCATATAATGTAGCCGTTTGTTAACCGTTTCGTGCGTTGCTGGTATTCGTGAGCCGCCAGCTGGAAGAACCATCATTCCTGTGCTGTCGAATTCAGCGTAAAGGTTACAGGAAAGGAACTCAGAGTCGTCGTTGGAAGGGGCAAGAATAACGGCACCTGCGCCATCGCCGAAGAGTATGCAAGTGTTTCTATCTTGATAATCCGTTATTTTCGTGAGGGTTTCTGCGCCGACGACGAGGACATACTTCATCTGCCTGCTTTCGATTAGACCGATTCCGTTTGCAAGGCCATAGATGAATCCAGAGCAGGCGGCGAGAATGTCGAAAGATGGAATTTTCCGACAGCCGAGCCTCTGCTGAAGATAACAGGCGGTGGCAGGAAAGATGGTATCAGGCGTGATTGTAGCGACGATGATTGCATCGAGTTTTTCCGCCGAAAGTTGTGCCATCTCGAGCGCATGCCGAGCGGCTTCTGTCGCAAGGTCTGATGTCGTCTCGGAATCGCATGAGACTCGGCGCTCCTTTATTCCTGTGCGTTCCGTTATCCATTCGTCCGATGTGTCAATGATATAAGAGAAATCTTTATTTCGGAGGACGCCCTTAGGCGCGCAGGAACCTGTGCCGAGTATTTTGACTTTGTTAGTCCTCCTCATCTTCTTGACCCCGTCTAATAAAGTCCATCCATCTTGAAGGTCGCCACCAACCGAGAGGAAGCGCGGCAAGTTTGTCCTTGATTCTTTCATTGACTTTAAGCGAATGTAAGCGAGATGCGACCTTAACAGCGTTCGTGATGGCGTTGGCATTAGAGCGACCGTGACAGATTATAACGATTCCATTGACCCCTAACAGAGGTGCACCTCCGTATTCGGCGTAACTACCTAATCTGCTTAACTCACTCATCACTTTTTTCTTAATCTCCAATGCGCTACCGTCCGATTGCTTTTCAAACGCTTTTCTGAACCAGCGCAACATTCCTTCTCCCATTCCTTCCGCAGTTTTTAGGACGACATTGCCGACGAACCCATCACAGGTTGCTACCTCGCAAGTGTCTCCGAAAAGGCTATGACCTTCGACATTGCCAATGAAATTGACAGGTTGATGGTGTCTCAGGAATCGGTATGCGGCACGGATGCGTTCAGGTCCTTTGGTGCTCTCTTCTCCGACATTTATAAGCCCTACGCGGGGCTTCTCGACTCCGAGGACAGTTTCGGCGTATAAGGAGCCGATAACGGCGTACTGGATGAGGTGCACAGGTTTTGCGTCAATATTAGCACCTGCGTCTATGATTGTGCAGATTCTTACACGGTTGTCAGCAGGGAAAGGAACCGCTATTCCTGGGCGCTTGACTCCTTCGAGAGTCTTTAAGATAAATATGCTCGCAGCGACGAAAGCGCCTGTGTTGCCTGCAGAAATAGCAACATCAGCCTCCCCTTTCGCCACAAGATTCACAATAAGCGGTATCGTTGCGCGCGGTTTTTCCCTTAACGCCTTAACCGGGTGTTCTCCCATTCCAATGACATCCGGCGTATTTATGATGAGAACCCGCTCGTCTATCTCTCTACCGCTCTCTTTTATCACTCTCCTTATAGAAACTTCATCTCCTACAAGAAAGACTTTCTCGCAGTGTCTGTCATCGAGTGCTTTGATGGCACCAAGTATAATCTCTTCTGGTGCCTTGTCACCGCCCATCGCATCAATCGCTACACGCATTGCAGAACCTCGTTAAAACTCAGGTCGTTTTACTATCCTTTTCCCTTTTTCTCTTTCGCCTCTTTCTCCGGACGGAGCATCTTGTATTCTGTTCCCTTATAATGCTCGCAGTAAGGACAAACACGATGAGAAAGTATCTTGTTTTTGCAACGAGGGCACTCAACGAAAGAAGCAACTTTGAGTGCAAGGTGCGAGCGCCTTTTGTCTCTTCTCGCCTGACTCACCTTCCGCTTAGGAACTCCCAATTCGTAAACTCCTTAATGATAGATAAACGATTCTACCTATTTTATGATTTTTCTACACTTGTGCAAGAGAAAAATGGTTGCACGGAATCACAATAAGTGACAACGATTCAATCTCATAACTGTTCGACAATCGAGATTCTACGCTCGTATTTCTTTAAGAGTCGTGCGAAAACCGTTCTTGACAAAAGGAGTCCGATAACGAGTCCACCGAGAGCGACGGCAACTGTTAACCCCTCGTTGTTCAAGTAGTGGTGAGCGAGCAGTCCGAGGATAATCAGAAGAGTAATAGGCAAGATGAAGACGAGCAAGATGGGAACATAAATGGGCGGTACTATGACGGAAATACGGACATTCGAGCCAATCGAGAGTTTTTCTCCTTGAACAGAATCGCACTTGACGGTAACGGTGTTTTCAATCCTTCGCGAGTTACGGAAGCAAGCGGCGCAGTGGACACATTTTTCACTTTCAGCATTCGGAAAAAGCTGCAGTTTAATGAGGAATACACCGTCTTTTACGGATTTCTCGACCACCTGCGCTTCTTCGTAAAAAACCTCTTCCAATCTGGTCTCCTCCTATTTGAAAAAGTCAGGCAGTGCACGGCGCTGAACGCGCTTCATCAACTCGGCACTGTGTCGAATGTAGTCGAGGATCTCCTCGCGGCTCCATTCTGGATGGTTTTCAATGTATTTCAGAACCTCTTCAAGTGCTTCACAGCGTGCGGTTAAACGCTTTCCGATTCGGAGTGCCTCGAAATCGAGCCCTAACTTTCTCGCCGTGCTGAAAACGGCATCTCTTTGCTCGCGGGTCGCTTCGATGTGCGGTGTCTCAAGGAGAATGTCCTTCACGAGACTCCTGTCGAGATTGACTTCCGACGCAATCCGCTCAATCATCCCCGCTATCCGCCTGCTTGTTCCCACTTCACAACCCCCTTACATATTCTTTGAACGATTCAAGCGCTTCGTCTATTTTCTCATCATTAGGACCACCTGCCTGCGCAAAATCCTTCCTCCCACCCCCCGAGCCGCCTAACACCTTTCCTATAACCTTCGCCGATTCCCCTGCGTCAAATCCCTTCTTAACCGCTTCTTCTCCGCCGCCAATCACAACTACAACCTTGCTGTCCTTCAAAGTGGCTAAACATATCGCTACATTCTTGCGTTTGCTCTTTCTCCTCAACTCATCTATTTTATTCCGCAGAGATTCAACTGGCCAGTCTTTAAGATTTCCTATTATAGGATATAGTCCTTCCACCTCGTCCGCTTTCTTTACCTGTTCTTCAAGCATCTTCTCGTCTTCCATCAGCTCTTCTACTTTAGACTCGACTTGCCGGCGGCGTAATTCTTTCTGTTTGTGAAGGTTGAGTTCTTGTTTGAGCCTACTAATGGTGTTATTAATGCTGGAACTCAACTGATAAATGTCGGGGGAGTCCACTACTTTGCAAGCATTTGAGAGTATCTCCTCGAGTCTGAGTCCATATTTGTAAGCGTTCAAACTTGTATATGCTTCAATACGGCGAACGCCTGACTGCACGCTTCTTTCAGAAATAATCTTGAAAAGATGAATCTCGGATGTCCGCTTTGTATGTGTACCCCCGCATAACTCTTTTGAAAAATCGCCGATTTTCACCACCCTTACAACCTCTCCGTATTTCTCTAAGAAGATTGCCATCACATTTTCTTCTAATGCCTCTCGAAGAGTTTTCTTCTCTACGGTAACCTTATGGTCTTCGAATATACGCTGATTGACCCTTTCTTCGATTCTTTTCAACTGCTCATCGCTTAATTTTGAATGATATGTGAAATCAAACCGTAATCTGTCATCTTGAACCAGAGAGCCGCTCTGGTGAACATACTTGCCCAACTCTTCACGCAGCGCCCAATGTAAGAGATGTGTTGCCGTATGTGCGCGCTGAATTCCCTTCCGTCTATTAACATCTATTCTCGCACGGCAGTCAGCGCCAGACGCCTCTTTCACTCCGCCTTTCTTAAACTCTCCTGTATGGATATAAACACCATGGAAATCTTTGACCTCTTTTACCTCAAAGATAAACTTTTTTCCTGTAATTTTTCCTGTATCCGATATTTGTCCTCCCGCCTCCGCATAGAACGGCGTCTTATCAAGGACAAGAAAATCTCCTGTTGCGTGTAATACCCTCGCTTTTACACTCAGTTTTTCATAACCGACGAACTCCGTCAGAGGAATATCTTGGGGCAGAGGGACGGTCTCCTCAGTGAATTTTGAAGCCTTACGGCTCCGTTTCTTCTGCTCTTCGAGGAGTTTTTCAAAACCTTCCACATCCACCTTCATATCCCGCATCTCTGCTTCGTTTCTCGTCAAATCAATCGGGAAACCATAAGTGTCGTAGAGACGGAAAGCGACATCTGCAGGTATGAGTCTGTTGGTTGCTTTCTCGGCAGCCATATCGAAAAGCACGAGACCCATATCGAGGGTTCGGTTGAAATTCTCTTCTTCTATTCTGATAATCTCGGTCGCAAGAGGTGTTGATTCTTTTATGTTCGGATAGACATCTCCGAGCGTATTTACAACATCTTCAACGAGTTTAAAGAGAAACGGCTCTCTGATTCCGAGTTTTCGTCCTTGTCTGAATGCGCGGCGCAGGATTCTTCTTAAAACATAACCCCGACCGTCGTTTGAAGGTGTCACTCCATCGGAGATACAGACCACAAGTGCTCTTATATGGTCCGCAATCGCCCTAAATGCTCTGTCGTTGAATGGGTCTTCTCCGAACTTGTTATTGCTAATCGCTTCAAGATGGCTGGTTATCGGACTGAACAAATCGGTCTTGAAGTTGCCGTCAACGCCTTGTAACACTGTGCAGAGCCGTTCAAGTCCTGCTCCCGTATCTACCGATGGCTTCGGAAGCGGAGTCTTACTGCCATCGGGATGTCTCTCGTATTCCATAAACACGAGATTCCATAATTCAAAGAATCTTGGACACTCGGAAGAACCGAAAGCCAGACATTTCGCGGCGACTTCATCGTAACACTTCTGCCCGTCAGGATGAGCACACTCAAAATACTCTTTATCAGGTGGTTTTTTGTCGTAGTGAAGTTCTGAGCAAGGACCGCAGGGACCTGTATCTCCCATTGCCCAGAAATTGTCTTTTTCTCCGCAGCGTCTGATTCTTTTCTCGCTCAGTTTTATATCTTTGAGCCAAACCTCATACGCTTCGTAGTCGTCTTCAAAGACGGTCGCATAGAGTCTTTCTTCTGGAATCTTGTAGACTTGGGTCATAAGTTCCCAAGCGAATTTAATTGCTTCTTTCTTGAAGTAATCTCCGAACGAGAAATTTCCGAGCATCTCGAAGAAGGTATGATGACGCTCTGTTAAGCCGACGGTTTCCAAATCGTTATGTTTGCCACTTACACGAAGACATTTTTGGCAAGTCGTGGCGCGGGTGTAAGACCGTTTTTCAAGCCCCAAAAAGACATTTTTGAACTGGTTCATACCGGCGTTAGTGAAAAGAAGGGTTGGGTCGCCTATGGGAACGATAGGCGCACTTGGTACTTCCGTATGGTTATGCTTGATGAAGTAATCGAGAAACTTTCTACGGACCGTTTTCGAGTCCATATGAATCCTCCTTTACGATTAAGAATCATATTCGTTGACGAGGTATTGAGTCAACGGAAAATCATTCGAACGGCTACAAGTAAGAGAGCGGAGGCGAAAAGGATACGAAGGAACGAGGAACGGATTTGTTTGAGTTTCCAAGCGCCGAGTTGGGCTCCAATGATGGCTGTGGGCATAAGAAGAAGGAAATCAGTAAGAGATAAGTTGCCGATGAGAATATGGCTTATAGCACTTGTCAGCCCTGTTGCAAAAAGCAGGAAAGAGCAGGTAGCGACTGCGGAGTGGATTGTGAAGCCACAGGGTAACATAATCGGTACATAGATTGCACCTCCGCCGATTCCCAATAATCCTGCAACGAATCCTGCAAGTGCGGAGACAGGCGGTGCAAACCATCTCAATCTCGGCTTACATTCAGCGGTTTCTTCTCCTTTATTTTTAAGGGTAGAACAGATGATTCTAAAAGAGATAAAAAAGAGTACGGTTGCGAGAATGAGAGCGATGTGCTTTTGAGGAACCACTTTTGACAGATAGGCACCGAGGCAAGTGAACGGGAGGGCGAAAGAGGAGAGTGTTAAAGCGAACCGCCAGGCGATTGATTTTTGTTTTGCGTAGGAATACATTGATGATGCGGCAGCGAACGGAATAACGCAGGCACTTGTTCCGATGGCGAGAGGTAGTGGAAGCATAAGGGAGATGTTCAGAAACGGCACCATTACAACGCCGCCGCCGATTCCGACGACTGAGCCGACGAGTCCTGTTAAAAACCCTACGAGCGGCACAAGCCACGAAAATCCCATATAGGGCACCTTATAAAGTGGCTCTTTTATTCTATCCGACCATTCTCTTATCGAATCATCAAAACCTCGTATTGAGGTTTTTCTATCTCTTTCTACATAACTACTACAAAAAACGATTTCTAACGGTATAATTATAGAAAGGGCGATGTTGGAGGGAAATGTGATGAGGATATTCGTTTCAGTTCTTATGCTTGTTCTCTGCGTTGTGGCTTTCGCGCAGGAGAAGGTGGTTATGAAGAACGGCGATATCTACGAGGGCAAGATTGTCAAGAAGACGGACAAGGACATTACGCTCAAAACGAAATACGGGGATATGGTCATTCCTCTTGAAGACATAAAGACCATCGAGAAGGTGACGGAGGATACAGAATACCTTGAAAGATGCAAGAAATTGGCGGAGGAACATTACAGACTCGCGCTTTGGTGTAAGGAGCAGAAGAAAGAGAAGGAGGCGCTTGAGCATTTACGAATCGCAATCAAGTTGAATCCAGACCATGAAGGTGCGCGTAAGCTCTTGGGATTCGTAAAGAAAGACGGTAAATGGGTAAAAGAGAAAACCGAAGAGACGCCAGAGAAACCTGTCGAGCCGCAGAAGAAATTGACGAAAGAAGAATTAGAGGCTGCGCACAGGAAGGCATTAGGATTGCTTTTTGGAAACAAGTTTGAAGAGGCGATAAAAATTTATGAGGAGATTTTGAAGTCTGAGCCTGATGACTATATTGCTCACTATAATATCGCCTGCGCTTATGCGCGGCTAGGGAAGAAGGAGTTAGCACTTGAGCATCTGCGCAAATCGGTGGAATGCGGTTTCTCCGATTTGGAGAAGATAAAAGATGACCCTGACCTCGAGTCTTTGCGCGAAACCGAAGAGTTTAAAAGAATCGTGAGTGGCGAGGTTAAGCCGAAAAAAGAAGGCAATGAGGATAATAAGGAAGAAAACAAGGAGCCGACGGACGAAGAGAAGAAACAGATGAAGAAGAAAGCCCGTTTTTTCTAAATAAGGGGATAGAGAATGTGGAACAGATGGTGGATTGCGGTTTATCTGATGGTAGTTTTGGTTTTCTGGTGTGGATGCGGGAAGGAAGAGAAACCTCCAGCACCAGTCTTACCTGATAAGCCACCTTCACCTGCTCCTAATGAGACGGTGAATCTTCCGCAACAACCACCGCAAGAACCACAACCTCCTCAAGAATCCCCTCGTCCTGTTTCTCAGGTGCAGCCATCTGAACCTCCGCCGAAGCCACAGGAGCCGACCAATCCTTCTGAACCGCCGCAGACAGAAGAATCGTCGAAAAAGGCATTTGAGGAAGCGATTGCTGAAACTACTCCTGAAAAGAAAAGAACCCTCCTGAAAAAAGTCATTGAAACATATCCTGACAGTGAAGAGTTTTACAAAGCCTCAGAGGCACTTGCTGACATCTACGCTTCATTTAACGAACTTTATAACGCTGTGAAGACCCTTTCCGATGCATATATCAAATCCGATAACGAAGAGAACCGCAGGAACTGGGCGAAGAAGATGGAGGAGTGGAACCAAAAAGTCTTCTTCTCTTTTATTGACACTCCTATCAGTCAGGTTTATGTTGTTCAGGCAGGGGATGTTCTTTCAAAAGTCGGCGCGGATTTCAATGTTCCTTACAAGTTCATTATGCGGATGAACGGCATACAGGATGAGCGGAAGATAAGAGTTGGTGACCGTATAAAGATTCCTGTTCCGAAGGACAAGAAAAAGATGGAAGCGTTTGTTCAGGTTGATAAAAGCGAACATTCGCTTTCGATATTCATTAACGGGGTCTTTCTCAAGAGGTATACGGTAGGACTCGGCAAAGACGACCGTACTCCTGAAGGTGAGTTTACCATTATCAGCAAGGTAAACAAGCCGTCTTGGAAAGGAAAGCCATACGGCGACCCAGAGAACATCATTGGCGACTGGTGGCTCGGTTTCGATGAGACGAAGTTTCAAGGGCTTGGTATCCACGGCACGAATGACCCTTCCTCGATCGGGAAGGATGTTTCTGAAGGTTGTGTCCGTATGACGAACGCCGATGTTGACGAGGTAGCGAACACCATTCCGAAAGACTCAAAAGTCGTTGTTCGTAAGTGAGTCTCTTTTATCTTCGACTGAGTAGTGGTTAAAACACCTTTTTTAGACTACGCTTACACTTCTCCATCTCTATCCGATTTAAGTTTTTTTTCTTGAAATCACTTACTTCTATACTACACTTAAAATTCAGATACCGGGGTTGGAGGTAAAGAGATGGGAATTTTAACCAAACTTCATGACAAACTCATTTCCACTGCGATGCGTGGAATGGGTACACTCTTGCCTCTCCTTTCGGATTCGCAACTCATCAACATCGTTAAAAAGCGGATTGACACCGAAATTCCGTATCCTGCGGGTAGAGACTTCGTCACGAGGATGGTACTTGTTTTTAAGGAGTTTTTCCCGAGACTTTCCAAATCGGTTCAAAAGAAGGCGGTCGAGGTTTTTCTCGTTAACGCCGAGGTTCACGGTGCGAAGGTTCGAGAATCTCTGAAAGACAGACTTGGTTACTGGGCGCCGTTCCTTTTCGTCGTCTCTCCTACTATGCGCTGCAATCTGAAATGCTACGGCTGCTACGCAGGCGAATATCGGAAAGAGGATGACCTTCCTTGGGAGACGCTCGACTCTATTATGCGTCAGGCAAAGGAACTCGGTATTTACTTTATCGTTATCTCTGGCGGTGAGCCTTTCATTTATCCCCATCTTTTCAAACTCCTCGAGACGCACAACGATATGTATTTCCAATCGTATACAAATGGAACATTAATTACCGAAGATGTTGCGAAAAGGCTGTCCGAACTTGGCAATCTGATTCCTTGTATTTCGGTTGAAGGTTTCCAAAAAGAGACCGACGCTCGTCGCGGACAAGGCCACTTCAAACGGATTATGCAAGCAATGGAGTATCTACGCAAATATGGTGTTCTC
>Ga0207433_10008081_pt1 | contig 17276 bp, 16 predicted proteins | sample YelNatPaOPGAMG01_FD_187559 | JGI IMG/M metagenome (GOLD analysis project Ga0207433, IMG submission 187559) | Hot spring thermophilic microbial communities from Obsidian Pool, Yellowstone National Park, USA - OP-RAMG-01 (SPAdes) (version 3) | ecosystem: Environmental > Aquatic > Thermal springs... | reverse complement strand
CGCTTTGGGCCGATTGACCGCGCCGAAGTGGCGCGCCGCACCGGCCTCTCTCCTGCTACCGTCACCGGCATCACCGCCGAGCTGATCGAAGACAACCTGATCTTCGAGAAGGCGCCGGGCGAATCGCGCGGCGGGCGCCGGCCAATCCTTATGGCAATCAATCCCCACGGCGGCTACGTGGTGGGCGTCAAACTCACCGAGGCGCAAGCCACCGGCGCGTTAACTGACCTGGAGGCGAATGTCATTGCCCGGCAGACGCGTTCGTGGAAAGGACAGTCCCCCCAGGAAGCGGTCGAGGTGATCGTCGAGTTGGTGCATGAGTTGATCGCTGGAGAAGGACTGCATAAAAAGCAGCTCCTCGGCGTGGGCGTCGGGTTGGCTGGTATCGTTGATGCCGAGCGCGGTTTGTTGCGCACCACACCTTATTTCGATTGGTACGATTTACCCCTGCGCGACCTGCTCCAGAAAGCCATCAAGGTGCCCGTGTACGTGGACAACGACGTCAACACGCTGACCCTGGCTGAAAAGTGGTTCGGGGCCGGGCAGGGAGTCGACGACTTCCTTACCGTGACCATTGGACGCGGCGTCGGTCTGGGCATCGTGGTCAACGGGCAATTCTACCGCGGCGTGGGCGGCGGCGCGGGCGAATTTGGCCATACTGTGGTGGATCCCCATGGCCCGGCCTGTGCTTGCGGCAAGCGCGGCTGCCTGGAGACTTTCGTCGGCGACCCTGGACTGGTGCGCATGGCGCGAGAGGCGTTTCAGGACGGCCTTCTCCCCGCACCTGTCTCCACCGTCCCCGAGCTCATCGCTTTGGCTGATGCCGGACAGCCGGCCGCGCAGGAGATCCTGGCGCGCGCCGGTAAAGTGTTGGGACGCGGCATCGCCAACCTGATTAACCTGTTCAACCCACAACTCATCATCTTGGGAGGGGAGGGCACGCGCGCTGGCGATTGGCTGTTTGAGCCGATGCGTCGAGAAATCGCCGAACACACCCTTCCTCGATTAGCTGCTGATGTCACCCTGCGCATCGACCCGTGGGGCGACGACGCCTGGGCGCGCGGGGCCGCCAGCCTGGTGCTGCGCGAACTGTTCGAGAGCCCGGTGCATCGAGAAGAGACACTCCAGGCGGCGTGAAAGGTTGTTTTTTTACCCAAACTTAATTTAGTGACTGAACAAAGTCTAAAAGGAGGTGGCCATCAGAACACGAAGCCAGCAAGGCTCAACCATGAGAAGGCTGTAACGCAGCCAATTCCGCATGATCATCTTTCTGGAGGAGTAATGAAAACGCGTTCGACCCCGCTCATTCTATTCAGCGCCGTGCTGGTCCTGGCGCTGGCTCTGGCCGCATGCACCCCGGCCGCCACCCCGGCGGTCACGTCCGAGCCGCAAATGCAGACGGTTGTCGTAACTCAGGAGGTGGAAAAGGTGGTGACTGCCACCGCGCCGCCTGCCGGGCCAGTGACGATCACATTTTGGCACGCCTATAACGCCGACACGGAAACACCCTTCCTCGAAAAAACCATCATTCCCGCTTTTGAAAGCGCCCATCCTGATATCAAGGTGCAGGCGGTCAACATCCCATACGATCAGTTCCATCAAAAATTGCTCACCGCCATTGCTGGAGGAACCGCACCCGATGTAGCCCGCCTGGATATCATTTGGGTGCCCGAATTTGGCGATATGGGCGCTCTGGCTCCCATGGACCAGGTCATGTCCGATTTCGACACCTTGAAAAACGCTGTCTTCCCCGGCCCGCTCTCCACGAACTTTGTCAATGGCCACTATTACGGGCTGCCGCTGGACACCAATACCCGCGTGCTGGTTTACAACAAAGATGTCTTCAAAGCTGCCAGCATCGACAACCCGCCGGCCACGATCGATGATTTCCTGGCGGATTGCGCCAAGATCAAGGCGTTGGGCGCCAACCACTGGTGCTTTGCCGATGGCGGCACCTATGCCTGGGCGGTGGATCCCTGGATCTGGAGCTTCGGCGGCGATATGACCGATCCTGCTTACACCAAGTCCTCCGGCTTCCTGAACGGCGCGGATACGGTCGCCGCCTATCAGTTCCTCAAGGATGCTGTGGACAAAGGATACATTCACCCGGGTATCAAGGGCGGCGGCGTGGACACGTGGGGTCTGCTGGGCAAAGGCCAGGTGGCCATGATCCTGGAAGGGCCCTGGTTCCCGCCTTCTTTCAAACAGCAGTTCCCGAATGTGCCCTACGGGATGGCGCCCATGCCGGCTGGCAAGGGTGGCTCGATCTCAGTTGTGGGCGGCGAGGATATTGCTATCTTCCAGCAGTCGAAGAACAAAGAGGCGGCGGCGGAATTTGTGCGCTTCATGCTCTCGCTGGACACACAATTACAAATGGCTTCCGTCGGTCAGATGCCAGTCCTTACCGCCGCCACCCAATCGGAGAATCTATCCAAACAGCCGGATTACTTCCCGGTCTTCCTGGAGCAGCTCAAGACGGCCAAGGCGCGCACGCCCATCGCCCAATGGCCCAAGATGGAGCAGATTCTCACCGATGCGGGTACGGCAATCCTCAATGGAAAGGTCACCCCACAGCAGGGCCTGGATGACGCCGTACAGAAGATCGATCCACTCTTCCCCAAACCTCAATCGTAGTACACTCAGGGGAGGCCTTGAAGGTTTCAGGGCCTCCCCACCTCTTTGCCAGTGAGAAGCCATCATGGGATTGTCCACCCGCACCCAGAAGTTGATCATCCCTTACCTCTTCCTCCTGCCGGCGTTGGGACTGTTTCTCATTTTTCTGGTTTATCCCCTGCTAAAGGGCTTACAAATCAGTTTTTATCACTGGTCGATCATGCCCACCAAGCCCTCCACATTTGTAGGGCTGGAAAATTATCTGCATGCCTTTCAAGATCCCATCGTGGGTGTGGCTTTTCGAAACACGCTGGTTTACACGCTGGTGACGGTGCCAGGACAGATGATCCTGGCCATGCTGGCTGCCCTGCTGATCCACAACATCACCCGGGGTAAGGTCTTTTTCCGCACGCTGTACTACATCCCTGTGATCACTTCGTGGGTGATCGTTTCGCTATTGTTCCGGTATCTGTTCCAGAGCCCGGAGGGTTTGATCAACTACTTTCTTGTCAACGTGTTTCATGTGGTCGCAGAGCCGGTCGCATGGCTGCAACAGGCCAGTACGGCGATGATACCGATCATCGGCTTGGGCATCTGGAAAGGCGTCGGCTGGTCGATGATCATCTATCTGGCGGCGTTGACGACGATCCCCAAAGAATTGGGGGAGGCGGCATCCATTGACGGAGCCGGAGCGTGGCAGCGCTTCTGGCGCATCACCCTTCCGCTCATCGGCCCGACGGTGGTTTTTACCCTGGTGATGCTGTTAATTGGCGGTTTCAATGTCTTCATTTCAGTGTATCTGATCACCAACGGCGGCCCCATGCAGCAAACCGAGGTCATGCTGAGCTACATGTACCACCAGGCCTTTGATTTCATCGATTTTGGCTACGGTGCGGCGCTGTCCTTCTTGATGGCGATCTTTATCGTCACCGCCAGCGTTCTGCAGATGAAATATCTGCGCCGTCCGGAAGAAATTTACTAAAAAGAGGCCTGACATGCACACTGCCCGCTCCATTTTGCGTCAGATCCCGATCTATGCCGTGCTCATCCTGGGCGCCGTGGTGATGGTCTTCCCCTTCCTCTGGATGGTCTCCAGCGCCTTCAAACCGCATTTGTATGTCATCCAGTATCCCCCGCAATTGATCCCCAGCGACCCTTCTTTGGAAAACTTCATACAGGCCTGGGGAGCCAATAACTTTCAGCTCTACTTCCGCAACAGCGCCTTCGTGGCCGTCACTTCGACGTTGTTCTCGGTCCTGTTTTCGTCCATGGCGGCCTATGCCTTCGCGCGCTTCAAATTCCCCGGCAAAGAGGTCATTTTTTACACGCTATTGCTGGTTCTAATGGTGCCCAACATGGTGGCCATCATCCCCCAATTCTTCCTTATGAAATTCCTTGGGCTGCGAAACAGCCTGATCGGTTTGATCTTGATCTACACCGCCACCGGCCTGTCATTGAGCATCTTTCTGCTGCGGGGTTTCTTCGAACAACTACCTCACGAGCTGGAGGAAGCCGTGCTGATCGACGGAGGCGGGTATTTCACCATCTTCTCGCGCATCATTCTGCCGCTCTCCACGCCGGCGCTGGCCACGGTTTCGATCTTTTCCTTCATGGGGTTTTGGGATGAATTTGTCATGGCGCTGACCTTCATCGACGACCCGGCGAAACGCACGCTGCCCATCGCTATTGCCTTATTCCAGGGCCAGCACGGCACTCAATGGGGCCTGGTGTTCGCCGCCTCGCTCATCGCCCTCGTGCCGGTGTTCGTATTCTTCCTCAGTCTTCAGCGCTATTTTGTGGGTGGACTGACCACCGGCGCATTCAAAGGCTGATCATCCAAATGTGCAGGGCCGGTAGACGCCTCCTCGTGGGGTTAACCATTCTTGCGCTTGGGCTGGCCGGCTGCGGCTGGAATGCAGGAGCCAATCCTTTTCCGATCATCACGCCCACCATGCCCGGCGTCACGTCAACGGAGAAAACCATGGTCGTGTCTGTTCAAATTACCTCCATTCAACCGGATCGCGGATTTTACAAACCCGGCGATCAAGTCCATCTATTGTTGACGATCCAAAATGTCATGGAGCAGCCCATTGGAGCGAAGATCGTCGCTGAAGTCTCACACCTGGAGCAACCCGTCAGCCGGATCGAAATGCCGGTTAAGCTGGTTGAGGGGCAGCAAAATATACGGCTCACGTTGAACCCGCCAGCGGATGCCCCGCGGGGCTATGGCGTTGATTTAAATCTGCTGGCCGGCGACGGCGGCTTGCTCGCCAGCGCCCACACCGCCTTCGATGTCCTCGAGCGCTGGACGCAAATGCCGCGCTATGGCTTCTTGACCGATTTCGCTCCAGGGCGAAATGATGAAGACGAAACCATGGCAGGGCTGATCAGATATCACATTAACGCGCTGCAATTCTATGACTGGATGTACCGTCATGACCAATTCTTCACTCCCGAGGAGCCTTACCGCGACCCGCTGGGCCGCACCCTCTCGCTCGCGACGGTCGAGCGCTTGATCGCGGCGGCGCACAGGCACGGCATCGCTGCTATGCCATATACCGCCGTATACGCTTCCTCGCTGGACTTCTTCCACCAGCACCCCGATTACGCCATGCTTGGCGCAGACGGCAAACCGCTCTTCTTTGGCGATAATTTCTTGGTTTACATGGATGCGCGGCCTGATTCTGCCTGGACCCGCCATCTGCTTGCCCAATTCGACGAGATTCTGAATAGAACGGATTTCGATGGCATTCACCTGGACCAATATGGGGATCCAAAAGTGGCTTATGACCGCAATGGGAGCGCTTACGATCTGGCGCCCGTGCTGGCGGAATTCATCAATGCCACGCATGCGCTTGTGGCCTCTCATCGGTCGGATGGGGCCACGGTTTTTAACGCAGTGGACAACTGGCCGATCGAATCCGTCGCGCCCTCCAATGAAGACATTGTGTACATCGAAGTATGGCCGCCGTACACCTGGTGGGACTCGTTGTCCCAGCTCATCATTCAGGGGCAGAAGCTGGGCGGCGGTAAAGCCGTGGTTTTAGCCGCCTACATCGACCCCAGCCTGGAGCGGAATGTTCGTCTCATGGACGCCATCGTCTTCGCCAGCGGCGGTGGGCACATCGAGCTTGGCGAGAAGGATGGCCTGCTGGCCGACGCATATTTTCCCCGTTATGGCAAGATGTCCATCCAACTGGCGGAGGTAGTGCGCCGCTACTACGATTTTGCCGTTCGTTATGAAGATGCTCTCGGCCCCCACACCCGCGATGCAACCGGCGAGTACTCCCGGAACATGGAGATGCACGGTGCGCCCAGCGATGCCGGTCTGGTTAAGGACAAGGTCATGGTGATTGCCCGCGAGAGCCAAGAACAGACGGCCGTCAATCTGATTAATCTTCTCGGTGTGGATAACCCGGAATGGAAGGCCCCACTGGCGCAGGATCCGCGCCCGTTAGACGCAACGACGGTGCGCATCTCTGGCGTACAGCGCGCCGTGAAGGCGGTCCGGGTCGCTTCACCAGACGAGAGTGATCCGTCACTGCAACCATTGGCCTTCCACCAGGCGGGGGAAACAGTGGAATTTCAGCTTCCAGGGTTAAAATACTGGAGCATGATCTTGATCGAATGGGGGAATTAATCCCATGATGGATCTGTATGCACGGAGCATCGAAATCATCCTGGCCAACCAGGCGCCCTCCGGCGCGTACGTAGCCAGCCCAAACTTTCCCTCTTACCGCTATTGCTGGTTCCGGGATGGGGCTTTCATCGCCTATGCCATGGATATCGCCGGTCATGCTGACAGTGCATCGCGCTTTCATGCGTGGGCTGCTTCAACCATCCATGCGCGCGCCGATGTGGTCGCACGCGCCGTTGCCGCAGCAGGTCAAGGTAATCCCCCTTCCGCGCATGACATTCTGCATACCCGCTATACCCTGGATGGGCGGGACGGGCGGAGCGAGGAGTGGCCGAACTTTCAACTGGATGGCTTTGGCACCTGGTTGTGGTCGCTGGAGGAGCATGCCCGACTGACGGGAAACATGTTGCCAGAAGATTGGCTGAGCGCGGCCGGCCTGGTAGCTGAGTACCTGGCTTCGCTGTGGCATTTCCCCTGCTTCGACTGCTGGGAGGAATTCCCGGATCAGGTGCATACCTACACGCTGGCCTCCATCTACGCCGGGCTGCGCGCCCATCGTTCCTTATCCGGGGTCAGCCACACGGCCGTTTTAGATGAGATTCGCCAGCGAATTGACAACTCGGCCATATGGGACGGGCATTTTGCCAAGGCGCTTGGGCGAGCAGACGTGGACGCCAGTCTGTTGTCGTTATCCACGCCATACCGCTTGGTCGCGCCGGAAAGCCCTGTCATGCTGGCCACCGTTGCGGCCATTGAACGAGACCTGCGGCGCGGCGGCGGCGTGCATCGCTATCCAGGCGATACGTATTACGGCGGCGGCGAATGGGTGCTGCTGACGGCCTGGCTGGGCTGGTATTACGCGGAAGCCGGCCAGCGCGAAAAAGCCGCAGCGCTGCTGGATTGGGTGGAAGCGCAGGCCGATGAGGATGGCAACCTTCCTGAGCAGACACCCGCCACGCTCAATGCGCCAGGATATTACCAACCCTGGCGGCAGCGTTGGGGTGAGATTGCCCGGCCATTGCTGTGGTCCCACGCAAAATACCTGATCTTGAAGACGGCGCTGGAAGCGGAAGGGTGAGAGGAAATTTCTACTCTGAGATGAATCCAAGTTTAAGAAATAATAGTAGTAAATTGGTAAAGAATGGTGTAAAATGGGGAATACAATGATCCATTCATCAGCCATCTTTACCAAGGAGCGATTCTTATGGCAATGCCTGCCCACGAAGAGCACGAGGAAACCTGCGCCTGCGGAGGTGCTTGCGGCTGCGGCGGTCACCACACCAGCGAGGTTTATCTCACCCGCGAGGAGTATATCGAACGGCTGAAAGAATATCTCGGTGAGCTGAAAGCTGAAATAGCCTCCGTCGAAGCCGAGCTGGCTGAGCTGATGCAACAGCCCGTCTCATAATTTCATGAAAAAAAGAGCAGTCTTATTAAGACTGCTCATATAAAATTTTCTTGGGCGGTTTCAAATCAGCGTTCAAAGCGGCTTTAAGATTTGGTCAGTCTATCCTCAGGAAAACAGAAATGTCCTCACTTGGAGAGGACATTTCTGTTTTGGGTTAAACGACCGATTTACCCGCCAAGGCTTGTTTTGGTGGTAGTTTCAACGTGACAACTCGATAAATGGTGAATTGCTTATAAAGTAATTCTCATCGGAATCGTAAACCATATACAGATCTTGGGTTCCTCCTAGGTCTATTGTATAACCAACGATCTGGCTATGGTAAGTCTCGGTGCCGGCTGTGCCATTTAACTCGATATCGCAAGTCGGTGCATAGAGGCTTCCAACCAAGGATGAGTCCGATGTGCCATTCAACTTCCAGTTGCAGTTTGGATAGCTTACATAATTCCGAGGATCAACGTAAATTAACAACCCATCCCATGGGTATGCACCTTGCCCTTTTTGACTAGTGTTTTTTGCGCTTAATTGTATAGTGGAATTCCCGTTCAGGGTAATGTTCCCTCCGGATTGGAAATAAAGAAGCACATCACTTCCTGTAAGAGAATCATTCCCGTTCAGGTTAAAATCGCCAGAAATGCAGTAGATGCCGGGTTCAAGATGGTTCACACCGGATGGCGGAAAATCGCCGTTCACTCTTCCGGGGGTAAGGCTCGTGCCCTGGGTGGTCGCATCAGTTGTACATTTAGGCTGAGGGATCGGTAGCTTGGGCGGATAAGGGATTTGTGGGGTATACCCAACTACCAGGGGCGTCGAACCAAGGGGTGTGGTCTTACCAGTAAAACCGCCCACGATGGTCAGCACAGGAGCATCTACATTCCCTGCATTTCCTTTCAATTCAAAGGCACAATTGGGGTCATCGGAGTTGTCGAAAATTCCACCGCCATGGATGGTTGTATTTGCGTTGCCATGAGATCTCATCACTGCGCATCCATGGGGCGCCAGGGCTACTAGGGCGTTCCCCATGAAAGCGGGCTGAATGGTTTTAGGTTTGGCATGCGCCACCGCTTCGACTGTGTTGCGTAATTGGCCATTATAGACAAAATGCAGAAAATTGGTTTCTACCTCTGCGGTGATCAATACCTGGATGTATTCCGCCTGGCCAGCAAAATCTCCACTGGTGGGGGGACTGTTTACCTGGACATTGATTTTCTCGCTGTTAGAGAAACCGTTGTTTGCAGCGCTATCAAGGGCTGCTTGAACGAAATTACCACCATTAATTTTTGCCAGTGCCCCCGAAAGGGCGGCCGCGTCGGCTGCGTTTTGTGCATTTCGCCGTTCACTAAATGCCATTCCCCCATCAATGACCAGCGCCGTAAAAGCCAGCAAGCCGATCATCGCCAATACAAGCAGGACTATGGCCTGCCCTCGTTCGGATTGAAAGTCTATCTTCATGTTCACCATACCCTAATTTCAATGGAGCAGCAAAAGCAAAAAATGGATTCCCCCTTATTTCTCCAGCTTGCAACTCTCATCAAAAGCAAGGCTTACATGTACGGCGCTAAGGGTGTCAGTGTTGAAGTTTAAAATGAGCTGGCTTTCCTGGGGTGTGGCCCCCAGTACCATTGGACATTTACCCGTTACCGCACAGACATCCAGGCTACCGGTTTTGGAATTCCCACTCCACAGAAGATTACCACCCAGGTTAACGCTTGTTAATCTTCGGTTTCCTTTGGTATCCCAGGTGATGACCAAGCCAGTAAGATTGACAGCATGCCCAGTGTTGTTGGTGATCACATAAGTGATGCTAGAACAACCGCAGACCGGTGCCCCCAATGTGATTCCCCGCCCACTACAATCCGGCCACGGCGTGATGGTAGGTGTCGGCGTGATGGTTGGAGTTAAGGTGATGGTCGGAGTGTATGTAATAGTAGGCGTCATGGTGATTGTGGCTGTTTTCGTTGGGGTTGGTGTGGATGGGTGGGTGGCAGTAGGGGTGGGAGTGATTGGGTTTGTGGGACTTTCTGTGGGAAGATTAGTCGGATATGGCGATCCGCTGTATCCCTCTTCAAGATCGACGCCCTTCATAATGGTACGCACCGAATGCGCCCGGATTGGAAAAGAAGGAATGAGAGGCAAAGGGACTATTGGTTGATAGTTTTCCTGAATTTGAACGTGTATTCGATCACCGAGGACAACCGGCTCGGGTGGAGGGCATGAGTTTGAAAAAGTAGTATTATTTTGACCGTGATCGTAATAAATAGAGATATTTTCAGCTTTTACGCCACCCATACTTCCAACGCGGATCGCTGCCGCTAGGATCTCGGCGCAGTTGGCGTATGGAGGAATCCCACCTGGTATTACACCAACAGCCGAACCATAACGGGTTGCCTCGCGACTTGCCGACTGAAGGGATATGATGATGAATAACAAACGACCCATCTCAAAAATGCCTAAAATTATCATTAAGAGGACTGGCATGGCCAAGGCGAATTCAACCATCCCTTGGGCTTTGCGGCCTCGTTTAAATGGATTTAGGTGAAAAGAAGCGACCATATTACCCCCAAAATTGTAACGTTTATTAATCTATATCGTTATTATATTTTTAAACATCTGTATAATCAATTTAATTATACATGAAATCACGGAAAAGTCAATATATAGTTTTCTTAATAAATACCATAATATAACTTAATTAACCCGGTTATAACTGACTGTTTTTATCAGCTTTTATTTTTCTTTCCTTTTTACGTTATAATTTTTTTTATCATTCACCGGGAGGATTATAAAATGGTCGAACTGATCAGTGTGCGCATCGAAAAACCGGAAGAGTTAAACCTTATCCTTGGGCAATCCCATTTCATCAAAACCGTCGAGGATGTGCACGAGGCGCTGGTCACCGCTGTACCCGGGATCAAGTTCGGACTGGCCTTCAACGAGGCGTCGGGGAAGTGCCTGGTGCGCTGGTCTGGCACCGACCCGGCTCTGGTTGAGCTGGCGCAGAAGAACGCCCTGACCATCGGAGCTGGTCACGCGTTCATCGTCATCCTGGGCCAGGGGTTTTATCCGATCAACGTGTTGAATGCCATCAAAAACGTACCCGAGGTGTGCCGCATCTACTGTGCGACCGCCAACGCGGTGGAAGTGATCCTGGCAGATACGGGCGAAGGTCGCAGCATCTTGGGAGTGGTGGACGGCGCCAGGCCGGTGGGCATCGAGGGCGAGGAGGACATCGCCTGGCGGAAAGGCTTCCTCCGCGCCATCGGGTACAAGGTTTAAAGGGCGCCGCCGGCATCCATCCTGGCTTTACCCCCGCCTAAAAATCTGTCTTTGCCCTGAGCGCAACGAAGACTCTCGCGGAGCAGGGTCAAACGCATCGCCGCAGCGCGCAGGGGGTTATACCTTTAGATCGAGAAGCAGTCCGGGCCAGGTCGCGAGCAGACCGACACGTGATTAATCGGCGATCGGGGTATGGTTGTTTTAATGCTTGCCGCTGGCATGCTGGCCGGATCGATTCGCAGAGGGTGAAAAGGATGGAAGAGAAATATCGGATTTATCCTTACCGCTGGGCTGTCCTAGCTGTTTTCATGTTCATCAACCTGACCATTCAGGTGCTCTGGATCAGCTTCGCCGCCATCACCCAGCCGGCGGCCAGGTTTTACGGCGTGCCCGAGCTGCAGATCGGCTTCCTGGCCATGTCGTTCATGATCGTCTACGTGCCGCTTTCGATCCCGGCCTCCTGGGCGATCGACACATTCGGTTTGCGCAAAGCCGTGGGCTTTGGCGCTGTGCTGCTGGGCGTCTTTGGGCTGCTGCGGGGCCTATTAGGGGCGAGTTTTGCCGGTGTTCTGGCCGCCACGCTTGGCCTGGCGGCGGCCCAGCCGTTCCTCCTCAACGCGGTGACCACCGTGGCGGCCAAATGGTTTCCCCTGGAAGAACGCGCCACCGCCTCGGGTTTGGCATTAGTAGCCTCTTTCCTGGGGATCGCCATCGGTATGGCGCTGACGCCTGCCCTGGCGGGCGCGTATGGAATTCCGGCCATGCTGGTGATCTACGGCGCGGCGGCGGCTTTCTCGGCTGTGCTCTTTCTGATATTCGCCCGTGAGGCACCCCCGACTCCGCCCTGTCCCCCGGGTCAGGAGACGCGCGCTCTGGTGCTGGATGGGTTGAAACACATGCTGGGCATGCGCGAGATGTGGGTCTTGATGTACGTCTTCCTGATCGGTCTGGGGGTGTTCAACGGCGTGTCCACCTGGATTGACGAGATCCTCGGCCCGCGCGGCTTCAGCCCCGACCAGGCTGGATTCGTTGGCGCGGCTCTGTTGCTGGGCGGCATCGCCGGGGCTGCGCTGATCCCTTCCCTCTCGGACCGGGTGCGGCGGCGCAAGCCTTTTCTGGTTGCTGGCCTGCTGCTCAGCCTGCCCGGGCTGGCGGGGCTGACCCTGGCCTCCTCCTACGGTGAACTGATCGCCTCCTCTGCAGCGCTGGGGTTTTTCCTCATGGGCCTGGCGCCGGTGGGTTTCCAGTTCGGCGCCGAGATCACGTATCCGGCCCCCGAAGGCAGCTCCAATGGGTTGCTCAATCTGGCCGGGCAGGTATCGGTGGTGTTCGTCTTCGCTATGGAGGCGCTCAAGACGCCGGATGGGTCTTTCCGCGCTTCGCTCTTTCTGCTGGCGGCGCTGACCGCGCTGGGCGTCCTTTTGATCACCCGTTTACCCGAATCGGCCTTGATCCGTGGACAGATGGAAGCAACTCCAGCCGCCGGCGAAGCAGAATCGCAAATCAGCTCCTGAAAGCTGTCCGACTGCAGCGCGGATTTCTCCCCAATAGGCTCTTAAACTTGCCTTAAGGTCGTCTTGATTTGCGGATAAAGTCACGCCGCAGTCAGATGGGGTATGCTTTACATGAGATGCAGGGGGGAATGATTTAGCGGTAGGCTTACAAGTGTTTGTTTTTATCGGTAATAATTTAAAGGTAGTTTTATTTACCGGTGTTTTCAGCGAGGTGCAGGATGGTGTTTGCGAACCACTGCAGACTGGAAGGGAAAAGGGGCATCGCCCAGCTCGACCGTTCTGGCTCATACGCCATCATTGCCAACCGGACCCTGTACAGCAGCTCCAAAGCTCGCCGCTTCGCTTTGGTCGACACGATGCGATTGATTGTCGAGGAAGTCTATCACGACCCGAACGAAGCGCGGGCCGCGATGAAAGCGATGCCCTCATCTTCCTGACGGCGAAAAGCCGCTTTATCGGTGCCAGCAGCTTAGGGTCGCGTGTAGGTGGGAACCATTCCCCTGATTGTTTCCACCAGTTTTTCGGGCGGTTCAGCTTTACTGGTAAACGCATGAGCGCCGGAGGCCAACGCTTGCGCCGCGGCCTCCGGCCGTCCGCTCAGGGCTACCACCTTCGCGCCGGGATTGAGCGCATCCAACCGCTCTCGCCAGCCGGGGATGGGTAAACCGGGCAGCTCCCAGTCTAACAGCAGCAGGTTGGGCGAGGCGTTCCTGACAAGGTTCAATAAGGCTGCCCAATTCTCAGCTTCACCGGATACCACCAGTGCAGGCCGTTTTTCGAGGATCAGCCGAAGGGCTGAGCGCACCGCCTCATCGTCCTCCGCAATGTAAACGACTATACCGGGGCCCATCATTCCATCCCCTATGCTCCAGCCGGGTTTGCGCCCGGCTGGAGTCGTTTTTACGTGCGCAGGCTGCGCGACTGCGTACCGGGCAACATGCGATCTCCTTTTCCCGTTCATCGCCGCCCTACCACCTGAACCCTGGTTTTTATTGTATACGAAAACATCAACGGGCACGAAACGGGGTCATTTTGGAATGGTCGCGGCGGTTATTCCCCCACTCCCAATGAGACGGAACGATGGGCTAATGGAACAGAAGCGCAGCGACGTGTCGGATGTTGCTTGCCATGGTCAGAATGTGCTCTGGGGGCAGCCAGAAGGGCGTCATGGTGACGATCAGGGTGCAGGCCAGCAAGAGGATGCCGACCGACAGCATCAGTCGCCAGGCCTGGCGGTAGGTCATCGCCTGGGCGGAGATCCACCCCAGGGGGTCCTCGTGGCGCTTCTCCACAAGCATGCCGATCACCAGCCAGAGCACCACCAGCAGATAGCTCAGCACGTGGGGCGGTATCAGCTCACGGCTGTGCTCCAAATAAAAGGCCAGCATGGTGCCGCCGAGTACGGTCACACCCCAGATGATGGGCAGCCAGAAGATGCGCCAGTCGTCGCGGTTATTGAGCGAGGTGAAGACGCGTTCCAGGAACTTGCCGCCATCGGTCGCGCGGCCCAGCGGCAGCAAATTGAACAACCCCACCTGAGCGCTGAAATTGGCCAGCTGGAGCAGGTCGCTGGATTCATGAATGGTGAGGTAATAGACCAGGATGGCCATCGCGGCGTAAAGGAGGCTGGCCGCCGGCCCCGCCAGGTGGATGAGCGCGTTTTCGTAATGACTTAACCAGCGGCGCTGCTGAAGCGGCGTTTCCAGGCGCGCGCCGATAGGGGTAAAGCGCAGCCGCCAGTGAACACCCTGCGTCACGTCTACCAGGATATGGCCGAGCTCGTGCGCGGCCAGGCTGGCGGCCATGATGAGCGACAGGCGCAGGCTTTGCAGCAGGAAGGAGGAGAAGATCACAAATCCGGCCAGGGTGCCGAGGGTGATCAGCGCATCCTGCGGCCGCATGTGATACTCAGGTACATCCGGGATATCGCTCATGGAACTGCTGACCGGCGGCCATGGGGAATTTCCACCCCGCCTTTCACTCAGGATTTCCCCGCTGTGTTCCCGATGCGACAAGGTATTCGCATAAAGGAATGGGCCAGATTTTCGCGCATGGATGGCTCGCCGGAGAGGCAACGGCGGATGAGGCATGGAAAAAATCCAGCGCGACTTTTCCTCCGGGAGGTCTTCAGCTCCAGGCTTTCTGCGCGCATGCCCGGAAATTCTTCTGCCGTCCGCCAGGCGCGCATCAATGGATGTCGATCACGACGCCGTGGGTGAGCGCCAGCAGCTCTTGGGGCGTGAGATGGAAGACGGCGAAGGGGCTGCCGGCAGCTGCCCAAATGTCCGTGTGCTGGAGCAGGTCGCGGTCGAGGTAAGTCGGCAACGGCTGGCGATGGGCCGCCGGCGGCACGCCGCCGATGGAATAGCCGGTGGCCTGCTGGACGAAATCGGCGTCCGCCTTCTCGACCGGTTCCCCGCAGGCCGCGGCCAGCAATTCTTCGTTCACCCGGTTGGCGCCTGAGGCAATCACGAGCAGCGGCCGTCCGCTCGACGCACCCCTGAATACCAACGATTTGGCGATCTGCTCGACGCGGCAGCCGATGGCCGCTGCCGCTTCCTTAGCGCTGCGCGTACTCTGTGGCAGCTCGACCACCTGGAAGGTGAATCCCAGCCGGTTCAGCGCATCCTGACAGCGCTGGGCGTTGGGCGAGAGATTGGCGGGCAAGGCATCCTCCTTGAACATGATGCTCATGTATTTTACAGCCTTCCCGAGCCAACCGCAACGGCGGCCCGGGTAGCCAGCCGCGGTCTGAGGCGTGTGCTGCAGGGTCGGCCCGCACGGTTTTGAGCGAGGGCGGCGGATTTATTCTCCCTGCGCCTGAATAAGGTAATGCTCGAAATTGGGAAAATGGTTGATCCCGCAGCGGAACGGGGCCGCGTCACCCGGCGCAAGCACGCGGGTCTGGACGATGGCATAGCCCGTTCCCGATACCTCGCCCTGGGCGTTGTAGAGGGTCACCACGGCGCGCACGTTGGTCGCTGGCAGCCTGCCGATATTGCGCACCTCACCGAACACCTGCAGCCATGATCCTTCGATGTGGACGGCCTGATTGGTGATCACCAGGTCCTGGCGCGGCATACCGCCGGGCCGACCCTCGGCCTGCAGGTCGTAAGCGTACACCTCAGCCCAATTGTCCGTGCCGATCTTGAAAGGGGAGCGGCCCTGGGGCGGGATCACCGGAAGGCTGGTCAGGCTGGAGGTCACTCCAATGACGCTGCGCGTCTTATCGTACAGGGTCGCGACCACGTCCACCGATTGCATCGGCAGCTCGTAAGGGTTGTACACTTCGCCCACAATGTAGAACCAATTCGTGGAAGTGTAGCGGTGGTGGCTGAGTATCTTCAGCGGCCACTGCACTTCTTTACCCATTCCGCCCGATATCCCGCGAGCCCGAAATGGGAAGATGGCCCCCTGGGATGGCGCGCGCCAGTGCGCCTGGCCGCACAGCGGGCAGTCCAACACGCGGGGCCGGCTTGCTGGCGGCGCTGGCTGCCCGCAGCTCGAACAGACAAATAGGGGAGATGCGCTCATGCGGGTCTCCTTCTCGAGCGGGAACGGATGACGATCCAACCGGCTCACGACCTGCCCGACGCCGATCGAATGCGCTTACCATTATACAGGAGAAGGCGATTGGACAATCGTTGGGGCAGCGACGGGCGCCTAAGAAGTTAGATACAGCTCCTGACGCGGCAGCTCGACCCGAATCTCGTCTCCGGCGCTGATCCGGCCAGCCCGCTCGACCACGGCCACCAGTCCGCGGCGGTGCAGCGCCTGCCTGACGAACGCGTCGGCCAGACCGGAATGCTGTGGGTACTGTTCCTGAATGACCCGCCCGGGGTGAATGCAGGGTTTGTTTTCGCTGCTGATGATCAGCGCTGCGCCGGAGGCGAAGAACAGGCGCGTGAAGGGGGGCAAGTGGGTCAGCCGAGGAATGCCGGATACGGCCAGGTTGGCGCCCAGCCATTCTGCCCGGATGGCGGGTACGCCCATGGCGGCGGCCACCTCGGCCAGTTCCTCCAGCGAGACCAGCGAGACCTGGCGGTTATTGCGCACCATCTCGCCGCGTGGGTAGCGCTCCTCGCGGCTGCCGGCGGGCTTGATGAAGCCGGAATGAACGTCGCCGGTGAAGCCTTCGAGCGTCACCTGCGCTTCTGGCAAGGGCGTGGAGACCAGCGTCTGGCGGGTCAGCGTGGCGTAGACGCCCTCAACCCGGCCGAAGAGTGTCTGCTTGAGTACCTGCATGGCTGCAATTTTACCAGGGATTAAAACCCCAACTCCTTCAATATTTGACTCTCGCCCTTCTTGCCCACCCCCTTCAATTCCTCCCAGAAACGTGCGTCGTAGCGGCGCGAGCGCACCGGCAGCGGCATGGGCACGCCCCAGCCCAGCAGCAGCACCTCCTCTTTCGGCTGCAGCCGGGCCAACATGCCGCGTAGAGCATCCCGCCCCGCCAGCCCGGAAAGCACCGCCTGGATGTCGGCCTCGTCGCCCAGCCAGCCCGAGATGCGCGTGCCGAGCTGGGACATGACCTCGTCGTAGATCTGCGAGGGACGCTGGTCCACCACCAGCAGGGTGACATAATACTTGCGCAGCTCGCGCGCGATGACGCTGAAGGCCGTCTGACCGGCCATCTCGCGGTTGAGCAGCTTGTGGGCCTCCTCCAGCACGATCACCAGTGGGCGCGGCTCGACCTTCCTCTCGCGATGGTAAGCCTCGGTCATCTCCACCCAGGCCGCGCGGATGCGCCGCGTCAGCACGTTGGTCACCAGCAGGTAATCCAGGTCCGACTCATGGTCGCCAAAGGACAGCACTACGTGCTTGCCGTCCT
>Ga0207433_10008076_pt1 | contig 17283 bp, 16 predicted proteins | sample YelNatPaOPGAMG01_FD_187559 | JGI IMG/M metagenome (GOLD analysis project Ga0207433, IMG submission 187559) | Hot spring thermophilic microbial communities from Obsidian Pool, Yellowstone National Park, USA - OP-RAMG-01 (SPAdes) (version 3) | ecosystem: Environmental > Aquatic > Thermal springs... | reverse complement strand
GGCTGACGACGCCCTTCTGTTTGACATTTAGCCAGCACTTTGGGGCCTTAACCTCAGTCTGGGTTGTCCCCCTCTCGGTCCGGGAGCTTACCCCCCGTAACCCGTCTCCCGGGGTCTACGGCGCCGATGGATTCGGAGTTTGAAAGGAAAGCGGAGCCTTTCGGCCCCTTACTTTCCAATCAGTGCTCTACCCCACCGGCCGCCTCGCCCGGGGCTGGGCTGCGACCCACTTCGGAGGGAACTAGCTATCACCGGGCTAGATTGGTCTTTAGCCCCTAGCCCCAGGTCTGGGGAACGAATTGCACGTCAGCACCCTTTCGGGCCTCCACCAGGCTTTCGCCTGGCTTCGCCCTGCCCAGGGCTAGATCGCCCGGTTTCTAGCTTCACGGCCGTGACTCCGAGCCCTTTCAGACTCCGCGCCTCGCTAGGCTTAAACCTAGCTGCGCGCATGTCGGTTTCCCTACGCCTACGGGCTTTTAAACCCTTAAGCTCGCCACAGCCGTGAACTCCCCGGCCCGTGTTTCTAGACGGAACGTGCAACCCTGGTCCCCCTCCCTCGTACTCCCGCCTCGCGGCGGTTTCCTTTGGGAGGGATCTACCCTTCCGGGCTGCACACGTCTGTAACCGTCTGGTTTCAGGCGCTTTTCACCCCCCTCCCGGGGTACTTTTCAGCTTTCCGTCACCGTACTAGTGCGCTATCGGTCTTGAGACGTATTTAGTCTTGGAAGTTGGTGACTCCCAACTTCCCGCACCCAAGCCAGGGTACGGTACTCTGGGACACCGGCACAACTCCTTCCGGCTTACACCTACGGGGCTTTCACCCTCTATGGCGGGCCATTCCAGGCCACTTCGGCTTAACCGGCGAGGAGGAGCCGGGCCCATAACCCTACATCCCCCATGAGTTATCCCCATGGGGTTTGGTTTGGACTCTTCCCCTTTCGCTCGCTGCTACTCAGGGAATCCCGTTTTGGTTTCTTTTCCTCCCCCTACTAAGATGCTTCCGTTCGGGGGGTTCCCGCTCCCTGCCGGGAGCACCGCAGACTCCCGAAGGAGCCTGCAGTAGGAGGTCCCATTCGGGGATCCCCGGTTCTAAAGCTGCATACGCTTACCCGGGGCTCTATCGCGGCTGGCCGCGCCCTTCTTCGGCGCTCAAGCCGAGCCATCCCCCAGACGGCGTGGCATGTCGGGCATTTTGCGGTGTCTGTTTAACGTTGGCTGTGTTTGGCGTTTTGTATGGGCCTATGCACGGCTTCATTATGAGCTTAAAGGCTCACTCGCCCTTCACTCCACCACCGTGACGATGGGGAGTTGCATCAAGCTTAAATGGCTTAACGTAATGTAGCCAAAATAATTCTGAAGCGGCTTTCAGCCATATAAGGGTTACGTCGCGCCTTTAAGGATTGCGCCTAACCTATTCCGCTTCTAAACAACATTTTTAACGGCCATAACCCATGCTAGAGAACCGTCAATAGCAGGCGGGCATTTAACATTAACCTTATGGAAACAACCCATATAAACCGGTTAGGTTCATACATAATCGGGAGAAAATATGAAAGGCGGCAACAAAATTGTTTTTATAGCTTTGACCGCTGCGGTTATCCTATGCGGATTTGCAGCCGTTGTTTCCGCTAGGCCCTTAAAGGCTTCGTGGACTTTTATGGTCTACTTAGACGCTGACAACAACCTTGACCCTTATGGCCCATTAAACATTCAGCAAATGAGTAATGGTTTAACCGCAGAGGCAAATGTAAATGTCATAGTCTTAATGGATAGGCTGGAACAGCCAGCGTACCTCTACAAAGTCACCCACAATAAAGTTGAGGTCGTCCTTTCGCTTGGAGAAGTTGACATGGGCTCCTGGGAAACCCTCTCATGGTTCGTAGAATACACGTTGAAGAATTATCCTGCGGAGCATTATATCCTTGACCTCTGGGATCATGGTGGAGGCTATCGTGGAGTTTGTTGGGATGAATCAAGCGGAAATCACCTTTCGCCCCACGACATAGAAACAGCACTTGCCAAAGCCGAACGGAAAACAAAGACCAAGGTTGACATTGTTGGCTTTGACGCATGCTTAATGGGCATGATAGAGGTTTGCTATGAACTAAAGGACGTCACAAACATTGTTATAGGCTCAGAGATGCTCATACCCGGATACGGATGGCCCTACGAAAGCATAATGCACTATTTATCGGCTAATCCGAATGTTGATCCCCACACTTTAAGCGAAGAAATCGTAAAACAATACGTGGACTATTATGCAAGCATGCAATCGACATACTTCGTCCAACTATCAGCTATAGATGAGAAAGCTGTTCCTGAAATGGCTGAAAGCCTAAGCGCCTTCGCCGACTATCTAAGCCAAAACATCGATATATACAAAGGAGCAATCGCCGATGCGAGAGGCGCAGCTCAGCAAAAATTCATTATGGGCACGATGGGTGCATACTATTACATAGACCTCTACAAATTCGCAGACATAATTAGAGTAAGAGCAGATGATGATGCCAACACGTCAAGGGCATCAAGTCTCATGGGGAAAATAGCAGCCATGGTTTTTGCAGAAGAGCACATAAATCCACAAGGAAACCTCGATGCGAAACAGTTCGGGCTTACAATAAACTTCCCACCAAACATACAAGCCTACAGCAGCAGATACGAAACATATGTGCAATGCTTCGTTACAGAAACAACATGGCTTAACCTATTAATGACCTACTACAAAGCCGCTTAACTTTCCTTCCTTTTTATTGCAAGACCATTTCCTTAAATCCAGAAGAATGCGAATGTTCCGTTACGCAGTTAACATTTTTATTTTTGTTCTGGATATGCCTATGATAGCACACAAAAACGGAACGCGAAGTGCCTCGGTAGCTCAGCCTGGTAGAGCAACGGCCTTGTAAGCCGTAGGTCGCGGGATCGAAGCCCGCCCGAGGCTCCAACACCTCCTAGCTTTTGATAAGCCTTAATAGCCATGCTTCTCCATTCGTAGGTGTGGTAAAAAGCTGAATGGATGAGATTGAAAGCCTAATTAGCCAAATAACTTCAAAGCTTAAAGTTTCAAGAGAAGAGATTCTCAGAAGGCTTGAGGATAAGAGGCAGAGGACTGGCGGCCTAATCTCTAACGATGTTCTTTTACGAATGATAGCCGCAGAACTCGGAGTCGAAATTGCCGCAAATAAAATTGGGGAACCAACCCTTCTGATAGGAAACCTTGTTCCGGGCTTGAGCGATGTGACTGTTGCTGGACGTGTCGTCGCTGTTTTTCCACGGAAAGATTCAGAGAAGGGAAAGAGGCCAAGGACTGCAAGCCTAATGATCGCCGATAAAAGCGGCACAATACATGTTGTCTTATGGGACGACAAAACAGTTTACGTCGAACAAAACAAGGTGAGGGTTGGGCAAATCTTAAAGTTTCGCCACGGCTACACAAAGGAAGGCCGCCTTGGAAATGTTGAACTCCACATAGGTGAAAAAGGCGAGGTTGAAATAGAGCCCGAAGTTATCAAAGTCAACAATTTTCCAAAAATCACGGAACTCGCGACAAAAATTGGAATGCTAACGAGCGCCTTTAAAAACAAGCGTATAAACATTGTTGGAAAAGTGGAGAAAATCTTGAAAACATCAACTTTTACAAGGCGAGACTCCTCTGTCGGGAAAGTTATGCGCCTCATATTGGCTGACGAAACCGGCGAAATACCAGTGGTTGTGTGGAATGACAAGGTTGACGAGGCTGAAAGGCTTGCCAAAGAAGGCGCTAGGCTCTACATAGCAAACGCCAAGGTCAAAAAAGCATTAGAAGAAGGCTTTGAAATTCACGTTGATTCAAGGGCATATATAAACACTTTCACAGAGGAGCCAGAATTCCTCAAAATAGCCGACTTAAAAGAGGGCTTGAAGGGAGTATGCGTTGAAGGCGAGGTTGCAACCAAACCATTAATAAGAGATGTGAAAATCTCAAAGGGAGAAACAGTAAAACTGGCAGTTTTTGAAATTAAAGATGAAACTGGAAAAATATGGGTTTCAGCATGGAGAAAACACGCAGAAACCGCTGCAAACCTGAAAATAGGCGAAAAAATAGCCATAAAAAACGCCCAAGTCAAGAGGGGATTTGGAGACCAGCTTGAAATATCCACTCAAAAAGCAACAATTTTGGAAATAATTTCCTGAAAATTTTGGTTTAGACATTTTGTTGAACAGGTGCCGGGGGCGGGATTTGAGCCCGCGACCTCTGGACAAAGGGCGCCTATGCCCCATTTGCTCTCCAGATTATGAGTCTGGCGCCCATTCCAGGCTAGGCTACCCCGGCATGTTATCTATACTTTGGTAACAAGGGCTAATTTTAATTTTTTGTGAGAAGCTGGATAATCTTCTCTTTTGAAATTGCACCTTCAATTTTCTCTCCAGTATCCATGACCACAGTGGGGAAGACCTTTATTTTCGGCTTCTTTTTTGATTTTGCTACATCAACAATTTCAACTTCAAAACCATGCTGCTGGGCGATGGCCTCCACCATTTTAATGGTTTTCATTTGGTCCTCTGAAAGAACCCATTCACATTTTGGCTCTGAATATCTCTTATAGTCTTTGATAAAGCGGTAACCACCCTTGATGCCTGGGCCTCCCGCATAACTCCATACACCCCAAGCTTCGACACCGACACCTCTTTAGAGCTTTGCACATACAATGTAATTTTACGTTTATCCATAACATCATCTGTTATTCAAAAGCTCTTTTTCGTATTTATGTTTGATGCCTTGTGCCGTTCTGTCCATGCTTTAGCTTAAATTCAAAGTTTACTCTTCTCTAATTTTTTAACAGAGTTTGGTTTTCCAAGGTAAATAATATCCGCCATATTAACAAAAAGCCCTGTCTCTACAATTCCAGGAATTCTTTTTAACTTTGCGTCCAGTGCGTCTGGATTTTCTATTAGTCCAAAATCAACATCTATTATGAAGTTTCCATTGTCCGTTACAACTGGTCCAACTTTTCCAGTGCCTTCTCTTATTTTTGATTTGCCGCCCAGCTCGCTTAGTTTGCGTATTACGAAGGGCGCGGCGAAGGGTAAAACTTCTATCGGCACTTTTTGGCCGTTTTCGCCCAAAATTTTTGCTTTCTTCCTCTCATCCGCTATAATTATTAGGGTTTTGGATGCCGCGGCAACAATTTTCTCGCGGGTTAGGGCTCCCCCCATACCCTTGATAAGGTTTAAGTTCTCATCTATTTGGTCTGCCCCGTCAATTGTCAAATCAAGCGTGGGGTTTTCCTCCAACGTTGTTATTGGAATGCCGTTCTCCACCGCCAGCATAAAAGCTTGATAAGATGTTGGCACAGCCTTCACACACAATTTTTCAGCCTTTATTCTCTTTCCCATTTCTTCGGCGGCATAAGCCACAGTGCTTCCGCTTCCAAGCCCTATCACAAAACCGTTATTGACATGTTTGACGGCTTCTAAAGCTGCGTTTCTTTTGGCCTTTTCCACATCTTCCCCTTTAGGTTTCAATTTCCATCTGCCCCAGTCTTTCTAAAACCTTTTCCACTTCAGCGCGGATTTCCTCTATACGCTTTTCAGCCTCGGTCCTCGGAGAAGGCTTGGCGGGTGGTTTTCTCTTCCTCTTCGCCTTTTCTTCAGCCTCTTCCGCCTCTGGTTTTTCTTCAACCTCCACTGGTTTTGCCTGTTTAGGCGCTGGTATTGTTACTTCTTTTAGTGGTTTGGCTTCAACCTTTGAGCGGAGCTCTTCAATTTTCGCGCTTATCTCGTCGAAGCGCTCGCTGAAAAGCTTTATTAGGTCCTCTTGCATGGCTTCAAGCTCATGTAAGGCTACAAGGGATTCGTCTTTGGCAATTGCTTCCTTAACAATCATCATCCGCTCCTTATACGTTTGGGCAAGCCTATCCCGCTCTTCTTCGGTTATCTTGCCCTCAGCATGAGCCTCGTAAAGCTTTCTTATGGCGTCGCTTAAAATCTCCCTCTCCAAATCCAGTATTCTGAGCTCCTCTTTGGCGCGGGCAGCCTCCTCCGGAGAAACAGTCTTAACAATTTTGAGGGGCAAAACTTCCTTAGGCCTCGTTTCCATTTTCTCCGAAGCCTTTTCCTCTTTTCTCCCCTTTCGCCCCATAGCATAAAGGGCTATTAAACATGCAATAACAACCCCTACCACCACTATTATGAGTGCGTAAATTTGGAGGGGCTCATCAAGAGGCAAAGACTTCTCCTCTCATCTTCATTAAACCTGTTTTTGGATATATAAATTATCTAGAACAGCAAAAGACAAGAAAACTTAATAAATCAACGTTTCGCTTCTATTCTTTTGGCATATTTCCACCAATACACGCCCTGGTAGTATAGTCCGGTCTAGTATAGGCGGCTGTCGCCCGCCCGACCCGGGTTCAAATCCCGGCCAGGGCGCCACTTTAATCTATTTAATCTCGTACACTACAATCTGAAAGGAACAAGGCAAAATTTTGCGATAATCACGAATGCATTCAAAATGCTGAGGAAAGTTTATCTGACAAGGTCTACCTCTTTATATGTCCCCTTCTTTTTAGCTTTAATATACGCTAACCATGCAGTTGCGCAGTCTTGTATTCCTAAACCAACAGATTTAAATAATGTAATTTCAGAATCGGAAGTTCTGCCTTGCTTGATTCCAGTCACTATTTCTCCTAACTCAGCATATATGTCTTCTTCGCTAATAATTCCAGCTTTCATCGGAATAATCAAATCTCCAGCTTCTTCTAGGGCGGCGGATTTTTGATCTACAACGATTTTTGATTTTTTAATCACTTTATCGTCGACCTCCCTTACATTGGGCTTAAAGGATCCTATCAGGTTTAGATGAGTACCAGGCTTCACAAGGTTCCCGTCAAAAACCGGTGTTTTTGACGTTGTCGCAGTAATTATTATGTCGGATTTTTTCACCAGATTTTTGGGGTCGCACACTTCCACTGGAATATTTAATTCTTTGGACATCTCAGTTGCATATTCACTCGCCCTTCCCTCCAACTTATCATACACGTATGCCCTCTCTATATCTCGCACAGCGCACATGGCCATCAGTTGAGTTCTTGCTTGAACTCCAGCACCAAATATGCCAACCACCCTTGAATCTCTCCTACTCAAGTATTTTGTGGCAACCCCACTGGCAGCTCCAGTTCTCATAGCAGTAATATATGTACCATCCATTATTGCTAAAGGCTCTCCTGTTTCTGAACAATTTAAAATAACAGTTGCCATAATAGTGGGCAAATTCTTTTCTAGGTTTTTCTCAAAAACAGTAACAATTTTAGTTGAAAGCGAACCCATCTTTTCAAGATAAGCGGGCATAACACCCATCCAACCATGCATCTTGTTTAATGTTATAGTTGCCCTTTTTGGCATTATGGCTGTGCCATTTTGGAGTTCTTTAAACGACAATTCAACAACCTCAATAACTTCTCTCATATCTAGTAAGCTCTTTAGATCCGACATTGTAAGTATTAGCACCATAATCCCCTCGAAAACAGTATTTATTTCATTTTCAACAGTTACTTTTACTTTTTACCTCAATAATTCTTGCAGTTGCATCGACTTTAACAATGTCGTCTGTTTTTATAACATCTATGGGGTTTACTTCTGGCCTATCAACTATAGGAACTGTCTTTCCATATATTTTCTCAGCTAATACAGCAGCAGCGGCTATTATCGGTTCTGTCTCAATGTTGATAATTGCCTTCGGCGCTTTATCGCATCTAATGGCTTCAAGAAGAACCGTAGTACCTGAAACCGAGCCTCTCCCATAAGGAAAAATTAATATTTTCCCAGAAACGTTTTTCCCCCACAACTCATGCCTTTTATCCACAATCAATCCAGATTTAGGATCCAAGCCACCCCAAAAACTAATCGGCTGATTTGTAACTAGTGCTTCTCCCTCCGCGAACCCTCCCACGACAGAACGACACTTTATTATGATTTTTTCCATAACATAATTGCCTCCTAACTGTCACTTGCCGCCGCTCGCAAACACTCTTCGGTATTTTTGAATATGACATCCATTTTGAGTAGGCCGGGGGCGTAGTAAGCCATTTTCGCCGAATCCGTCATTAAAGTTTTGAAGCCCCACCGTTCTACGGGAAAATAAAGTAGGCAGGCGTCTGCTATCACCTTGCCACCTGTTTTCTCTATCAAGTTGACTATTCCCATGTCGTTGGCTATTATTCTTGCCAACCTAGATGTAAAAATCCATAATTTAACATTCTTTTTAACTCTTTTACCTCTGATAAGGAATGCTACTTTCTTTAGATCCTCCACTGAATAGTGCGGACACCCAAGGGCAACTATATCTGGGGTTTTATCTCCAACAGTATTCAACTTTTCTTTCACTTCATTAAGTTCACGAATATCTATGCTGATTTTTTCATCTGGCTTTGCGCCGCCGGAAGCTTCTTTCAAATTTTTAGCTTCAGGGGTGATACCACATATGTGACATAAAGCTACTGACCCCGAAGTTGCTGCTGCAGCTCCGAAAAATTTTAGCTGATCAATTGTGACACTTTTTGGCACACCCATCAAGATCGGAACATGAGTTCTAGTCATTGAACCTATAAGAAAGCCTAAAGCTGCATAATCTGAACAGGAAAAAGATTTAACGGGTAATCTGTCCAGCTTAAAAAGAATGTTTCCTCTCCTATTTTCGTCAACGTAGAGGCCAAACCTCGGCACTTTCCCCACTATTGCAGCGCATACGTCAACTAAATCCCCGAACCTATTAGTCCGTGCGCCTACAACAGAGTTAGCAAATATAACAGCGTTTGACTCACCCCAAGCAATATTTTGCCCAAATCTTAGGTTTGCACCATATTGATACGGAGCGCATGTCCACGTGGTGATTGCACCCATTTTTCTATAAGCCTTAGCTAGTTTGATCTGTTTTTTAGCTAAAGATTCAGGTAGGTATAATTCCCGCCACCTTTTAAAGTCGATGGCTGAAGCATTCAGCGTTGCAGGAACTTTAAAGATAACCCCGCTTTTGGAAAATTTTTCACAAAAATAAAGACCAGCATCGTAAATTGTTGCGTAAGAAGCCGCGTCTATATGAACATTTTCTATCTCAATCATTCTATCGGCATCATACATGTCCCCCATTTTTACCAGTACAGACATGGCTATTTCTAATGCCTCACCATACTCCCCTTCCAGTATAGCTTCCTCTTCCTTTGTTAGATACATACTCGATCTCTCTTTCGCTTTCAATTAATTAACCGTAAAAATGCTTGCACAACTATTTTAAGATTATATGCGCGTCTTCACAGCTCTTTCAATTCTCCCTGTCTGGGCTCATTTCTCTATGGCTTTATTCAGCGCTTGTTGCAACAGAATCATGCTAAACCCAACAATTATAACGTCTTACTCATGGAAATTAGCCCATGAAAAGCCGCCTTAAAAAGCGGCGAGATAATTTGCGAAAAAGCATATGAGTTGGGAAGTTTCTAACAAGTTTTTGGGTCAGTGTTGAGTTTCTCCCATAGGCGTGGTGATCGTTTTTCTCCTAATGTTTGGCTACTTGATATTCTAAGGGATTCTGGTATTGCTACAGACATAGCTTATAATGAAAGCCAAGTTATTGTCAAGGCTTCTGGGGGCGGCTTGTGCGTCGCATGTAAGGGTTCACGTTTTCTTTGTGGTAAAACTCGCTGCCCGATTATTGTCAGGGCCAACTATTTCTTGAAAAGCGTTCCTCTAATGCAGAGCGAGGATATTTCTGGGGCTTCTCCGCCAAGTGTTTTTGTTGGGAGAATTGGCTATCCGTATGTTTATGCTGGCCCCCTTGTTCCGCCTGTTCAGGAGGATACAAGCCTTTACGATTTGCCAGAATACTGGTTTGGGAAACCCATAGACGAGATTGTTGGTTTCCGCTCCATGCTTATCCGTGGCAAGCACCGTGTACATGTGCAGAAATTCCTTGAAGCTGGAAAAATTATTGAGAAAACGCGGGAGCTTGCTTTGGCTGTTAAACCCGTAGATGTTGAGCTTCTCTTGAAGAAGAAGCCTAGAGGCTTCATAGTTTTGGACGATGAGGTTCAGCCTTTTGGTCCTTCTGCGCCCATACGCGATTTAAGGGTTGGGAACGCCCGCTGGGACCATCAAATTGAGAAGGCTTATTACGATACTGATTTGAAGGCTGCTGAAGCGGTTTTAGAGTTGTATGGCAAGGGCGTTTTGGTGACAAGGATCCAGCGAGCTTTCAGCGTCGGCGCCTTCGGCTTAGAAAGGAATAGGCGTCTTGTGCCTACACGTTGGAGCATAACAGCCGTTGACAGCATAATCTCAAAGGAGCTTATGGAAAAAGTGAAGACCTTTCCGGAGATAGGCGAGTACCGCGTCTACGAGTCTCGCTACCTGGACAATATTTTTGAAGTTTTGATGCTTCCTGGCAAGTGGAGTTATGAGGTGATAGAGGCTTGGTATCCCGGCACTGTTTGGAACCCGCATGGAAGAAGCGCCGTAATGTACTCTGACTGGGAGGGCTATGATGGAAGAACAACATACGCTGAAATAGGCGGATGTTATTATGCTGCACGCCTAGCGGTCTGCGAACAACTAGTCAAGGAACAACGCCAAGCAAGGGTCATAGTGCTTCGGGAGGCTCATCCAGGCTACATAATGCCTGTTGGCGTATGGCAAGTCCGTGAAAATGTCCGAAATGCTATGAGGCAGAAACCCTACACCTTTAAGACTTTGGATGAAGCCCTACAGTTTATTGCAAGCCGCTTTCAGATACCAATTCGCCAGTGGATTTTGCGAAGCGAACTACTGAAGGATGCGCTTTTCCAGAAGAGGATTACAGATTTCTTGGAAAAAATTAAAGGCTGATGCGTTAAAGCCATGTCAAGGATAAGGAAGTTTTTGGCAGCACTTTATCATGCGTTTTTCAATTTTGTCCTAAACTCGTTTAAGAGTATAAACAGAAAAATTAGGTCGAAGCTTCCAGTTTGGCGAATGAAAGAGGAAACAAAGGAGCATGTTCAATCATCCATAAAAGTTTTCAGATGGATAATCTTGCCCGCAAGCTTGCTCTACGTGTTTTTGGAGTTCTACCTTTTCGGCGAAAACGCTTTGGACACAATGCTTTGGGGCTTGGCGGTTTTCTTTTACAGCAATTTCCTACCAGACTTGCCGTCTATCTATAGAAAAAAAGCCAAAAACAATGATGCGAAAGACCTTCCATGGTATAAGCGCTACGCCATACTATTGTTTGCGCCGCTGCTCGTATGGATTCTATTTTCAGGTATACGCCTAAGCTGGAGAACCACAGAAACCTACCACAACTTTAAATCCTTAACAGTTTACTGCATTTTCCTCTTCATCGTTGGATTTTTGGCTTTCATAAAATTTCCAATAACGCTTGGAAACTTTGTTGAAATTCTAGTCTTCCCACTTTATGGCTTAACCGGATATTTAACCCATCTTAAAGTGGATAAAATCTGGTAAGCGGGTCTACGTAGTTATTATGGCTTGAAATATCACATATGTAAATATTAGTGCCAGCCCGCCAAATTGTGAGACACCACCCTTCGTTAGGTAGCGCCAGAGAATGAGTGTTGTGATTAGGACGAAGGGTACTATTTGGGCGAATATTGAGAGGTCTACCGCCATGAAGGGGGAGGTTAAAAGAACTATTCCAAGCACGAGGGTTATATTTGTCAAATTGGAGCCTATTAAATCCCCGAGGGCTAGGTGAACCCTTCCCCTACGAACTGCCGTGAAGTCAAGGGAAAGCTCCGGCATGGACGTGCCAATCGCAATGATTTTAGCGCCTATGAGGATGGGCGCAACTCCAAGAATTTCTGATATTTTTGAGGCTGATGTTATGATGAGCTCAGCCATTGCAATGACAATCGCTATTCCAACAATTACTTTTAAGAGCACAATTTTCGCGCTGGCCTTTTCATGGCTTACTCCGCCTTCGTCAAGCAGTATAGGCTTTTTTCTCTTTTTCGCCATTTCATAAACGCTGAAGATGAATATTGCTAAAAGTGCTAAACCAACAAAGAAAGAGGCTTTGCCGAAGACTATGAGAATTAAAGGAATTATGGAGGATAAGAACAAAATGTCCACAAGTTCTGTCAAAAGCTCTGATGAACACTTTTTAAGGTAGCCCATAGTTGCCAAAAGCCCAGCAATGAATCCTATATTAAAAACGTTTGAGCCTAGTATGTCTCCTACTGAAAATCCTGGCTTTTTATGCAAGACTGAGGATGCTGCCACAAAGATTTCTGGTAGACTTGTCATGACGGACATAATTGCAAAACCAACAGAGGCTTCACTTAGGTGGGTCAGCTCGATTAATTGCTCAATGGATTTTATTGTGAACTGGCTAGCTATGGCTAACACTAGCAGCGAAAAGGCTAGCATTGCGAGATACAATGCGATTTCAAACACACTAGGCACGCACTCATCATAACCTTTACATGCACATACATTTATTTTTCGATTAACGAAAGCTTCGCGTCACATGTGCAAGATTTTTTAAATAAAATCTTTAAAAACCCTAAAATGCAACAACAAAGAAAAGTGCACTGAAATGTTTGACCCTGTAACGCTTGCGTTGGCTTTAGCTGGCTCAATAATTGTGGTAGGGTTTTTAGGCAACTACTTCTTTGAGCGAACTGGCTTTCCAGACATGATTTTCCTCATAGTTTTAGGTATGCTGGTGGGACCAATAGCCAAATTGGTGGATACTGGATTTATAATGCCACTGGCTCCGTACTTTGCTGCCTTAGCCCTAGTCTTCATATTATTTGACGGTGGGATGGCTATGAACATCTACCGTGTTTTCACCGAGAGCCCAAGAGCCACAATTTTAGCCGTTATAGGTTTCGGCTTAAGCGTTGCGGCTACAACGCTTTTTTCGGCTTTTCTGCTGATGCCGGACAAACCCATAACATACTCGATGTTGTTAGGAACCATTTTAGGTGGAAGCAGCAGCATCATTGTGATTTCGCTTGCCTCCAAAATAGGGGTTAGCGAAAAATGCTCAACAATACTGAGCCTAGAATCAGCACTAACAGATATCCTATGCATAGTTTTCACCCTGACAATAATAGAAATAACCATCGGCGGCGCCGTTGAGCCATTAGCTATTGGACAGGCAATTGCAAGCAAATTCGCAATTGGAATCGTGCTTGGAGCAATCTTCGGGCTCTTATGGTTAAGCGCACTAAAGAGAATTGCAAGGGCGCCATACGCCTACATCCTCACACTGGCTGTTGTGCTTTTAGCCTACGCTGTTTCAGAAACCCTAGGTGGCAGCGGAGCCCTATGCTGCCTACTCTTCGGCATAGTGTTGGGAAATGAGAAGGAGATTTATAGGATGCTCCGAATGGAAAAGCCAACTGAAACCGTCATTGATGCTGGACTGAAAAGGTTCGAGTCCGAGGTGGCCTTTCTTCTAAGAACCTTCTTCTTTGTTTACATAGGCTTAATATCAACAATAGGCAACGTAAGAATAGCCCTTCTCGGAGTAATCCTCTCCCTCATACTGCTGCTTGTTAGGTTTGGAGCTGTGCGAATAGCAACAGCCCGCTGCATCGAACTCACCGAAGAACGCCCAATAATGAGCGTAATCCTCACCAGAGGTTTAGCAGCCGCCGTGCTGGCAACACTGCCCCTTCAATTCTCTAATGAAAATCCAACTTTCATGGAGCAATCTCCAATTTACAACATGCACCTTTATGAAATCTATATTAACATCGTGGTTTTGGCCATCCTTGCAACAGCCATCATCGCCACAATAGGCATTCCAATTTTAAGGCGAAGGGCAGGAAAGGGTTGAGTTTTAGATCGTTTCGGGCAAGACAAGACATTTAAATAAATAGGCAATACCCATAATAGCGGTGAAGAATTGTCGCAGAAAATTTTAAAGTTAATGCTTCCCTTCTATGTTCCAGCTGAAAACCGCGCAGAACCATTTACAGGAGAAATGGAGAAAGCCGCCCTATACTGTTTTGCTGAAACCGAACGGGAGAAAGGCGGAGGGCTAATATTAAAAAAGGCTGAGGAAAAAACAGTTTTCCTAGCAAAGTTTTATTATCCCTTTTGGCTTGCACCATGGCAACAGCTTAATCTAATCTTCGACGGACTTAAACAGTTAGCCTACACAGCAACCTACAAAGCGATACCCGATGCTAAAGAGTTTCTTGAAAATGCCAAAAGAAGCACAAGGTCATTGGAGACTTACACGGCTTTCCTTTCAGACAACATAAACCTTTTTCAAAAATTAGGCGGGGAAAAGGCAATTTCAATTGAAGGGTTGATTAGCGACTCCGCCATCCTCAACGAACTCAACAATTACCTCTCAGAAGCTAAGAAAGTTGATGCTACGCCATCGGAAAATGTTGCCCTAAGCCCGTTAATTGATGAGATAACGGTTTTGTCAAGCGTAGAAGAGCTTGAAAAGTTGAGGACTGACTTTGAAGCGGACGCCCATACTCTCCAAGAGGGCATAAAACTCCTCAGCAAGGCTACAAGAGGCTTTACCAAGGAAATTCGCGGAAAAATAAGGGCTGTCAGAGAGGAGTTTGAAGAAGCCATCAGAAAAGAAGAGGAAACCGTAGCAGAGAAGATTAACAGAATTAACGAGGATTATGATGAGCAAAGGGTTAGGCTCATAAAAGGCTTCGAGAAGCAACGCTTGCCACTGCAGAAGGAAAAGGTTAAGCTTGAAAAGATGAAGGAGCGGACGCTTAGAAAAATTGAGGAGTACAATTTAGAGGCAAGGGCATGCGCCGCAAAAAATGACAAGGTGGGAGAGCGAAAATGGAAGGAGAAAGCCAACGAAACCAAAAAGGAACTTTCAGAAATTGAAAGAAGGCTTGAGGAAATAGAGGATAAAAATAAGGAAATCGAGGAAAACGAGTTAGCCGAAACCTTCAAGCTTAGGACGGAATGGGAGGCAAAAATTAAAGAGGCTAGAAAAAGCCTACTTGAACTAGAATCTTCAAGAGATGCAAAAATCCAAATTTACAGGCAGGAAATGGAGAGGCTGGAAAGCTTAACGGCAAACATAGTTCAGCAAATAGATAATGTCATAAAGCTGAGGGAGGCTGATTTAGCCAACCTCACAAAATTGGGGATTCAACAGGGGCATAAGAGTTTAAGCCTTGTTTATGTGCCTTTTTATATGGCTTGTTATGAGGCTGAGGCCAAAAAACGCTATGTTGTTTTTCCGCCGTCAATAGCGAATAGTATAGGATTCGCCGTAAAGCTGAAAGGTGCCCTTGGAAAAGCCAAAATTAAACAGCTTTTAACTCCTAGGTTTAAGGCTTTAACGTCACTTCTAGAGAAGCTCCCAGCTTTGATGGAGAAAGATGCAGCCTTAGCACGGGAAATCCACGAGTTTGGAGAGAAAGCCAACATGCTCGGTGAAAGCCCTAAACGGAAACCATTGGAAGAAGGTTTGAAGAAGCTGAAGGATGAGGGGTGGCTTTCAGAAATGGAATTTGAGGCTTTCAACCAAAAGCTGACTGTTCCTTAAACGCCCTTACGCTATTTCCCTTTCAATTCCTTAAACCTGTTCATGGCATATTCGACAATTTTCATGGCTTCTTTAGCGTTTTTCCACTCCTTAAACCGAACCCACTTGTGTGGTTCAAGACGCTTGTAGGTTTCAAAAAACTCTTGGATTTCCCTAAGCTTGTGGGGGTGGATGTCATTGATATCTTTGTACCCGTCGAATCTTGCGTCGTCGACAAGCACCGACAAGATTTTTGGGTCTTCGCCTTTCTCGTCTTCGATTATTAGGGCGCCTATAACCCTAACCTTAACTAGGCATCCAACCTCTAGGGGCTCGTAGCTTAGCGCCATAATGTCCAGTGGGTCCTCATCATCAAACCATGTTTGCGGAACAAAACCATACTCCACCGGGAAAACCACCGAGGACGGTATTATGCGGTCTAAAACGAATGTCTCCCATTTAATGTTGTATTCATACTTGTCCCTTGAGCCGCTGATAACCTCGATAATCATGTTTAAAATTTCTGGAGGCTTATCACCGCATGGAATATCTCGCCAAAGATTCATAGATGGACGCCTAGAGCCAAACTGTTCAGCCAAACTATTTAGGTTTTCGTCACTCCTTCTTTATTTGACGCTTCTTAACTTCGAAACCTTCCACGCCATATTTCGCATAAAGCTCCTTTCTCAAAGCTTCAAGCATCTCTATCTTTCTCCCAGAAAACTCCGCAGCCGTCATAACCTTAACGCCGCGTTTTTGGGCTTCCTCATAAACTGGCTTTATTCGCATTTTGTAGTTTATGTCCCGCAGGAAATGGTGGTCCAAAACAAGCGTATGGACGCTTGTCTCCCTTATGGCTTTGATAAGGTTGCTGTTGGATATTTCAAGGCTTTTGAAAGAATAGCGGTAACCCAGCATATACGTCATCGGACCGTCAACGAAGAGTATGTCTGGCTTCTCGTTTAATATGAAGGCTATCTGGTCGTCAAGCGATGGTCCCTCAACGTCTGACGTGTGGAGAAACTTTTCGCCTCCGCTTTTTATGCATGTTTCTGTCACATAGCCAAGTCTGGGATTTGTTCCATGGCAGACAGCCTTTGAAAATGTTATGGTGGTCTCACCAAACGTAAAGCTTTTTCCATCTGCGATCTCCAGCTTTTTCGGCAAGCCCTTGATAGCAGCTAAGAAATAAGCGGCCCTGTCCCTTTGGCTTATGTTTATGTTTTCTGTTGGATGTTTTATGAAAACCGTTTTTCTGCTATAAAGTTCCGGATAGTCTGGGTCGTGGTGGTCGTAATGGTAATGCGTTACAATAAGCACTTCGGATTCTTCAGCATAATCCTTTATAATGTTCCATGTTTCATCCAGCCTCTGCCACTCCAACGGGTGGGGCTCTAAGCCATAGCGTAGGGGCGCCAAAGAAACGCCTGGGTCTATTAGGATTTTCTGGTCGTCTGTTTCCACAAAGGTTGCCATAGAACGAACCCCAAAACTGTCAAAGCCTAAGGGCACTATTCGCCTAATCATCTGGGTTGCTCCTCCTCGAAGAAGGCTTCAAGCCTTCTTGTTTCAGCCCTTTTCAGAATTTCCGCACATTTTTTAGGGTCCAAAGCCTTAAACTCCAAACCAAGGGTTTCAAGAAACCTCTGCACGTCTTTGGCTATGCCCGGCGCCACCAGGATGCCGCGCACCTCGCGGTTTGTTCTGCTTTTAACAGCCTCCATGTATTTGGCTAGTTGTAAAACAGCCTCTTTTCCAGCTGTTTTGCGTTTAATCTCGACAACAACAAA
>Ga0207433_10008066_pt1 | contig 17293 bp, 18 predicted proteins | sample YelNatPaOPGAMG01_FD_187559 | JGI IMG/M metagenome (GOLD analysis project Ga0207433, IMG submission 187559) | Hot spring thermophilic microbial communities from Obsidian Pool, Yellowstone National Park, USA - OP-RAMG-01 (SPAdes) (version 3) | ecosystem: Environmental > Aquatic > Thermal springs... | reverse complement strand
TGCTGGCTGAAACGCCAGCGTGTCTGCTTAGAGGCGGTTGCTTCAGCGCCATGCATTTGTCGTGGATGCTCACGAACTGGCTATTGGATTTTAGTTGTGCATGTCCCATGATTCTGACCGGAATTCTGTGGACATAGGTCTGTTGTCGATAACCAGGAAGAAAGCAGATTCCTTTTTTCTACGGTGCCGGGTATGAGAATCTGAAGGAAATCCAGTCGACGCACGACCGCTGTCGTCTGCGAGATATATGGGCGATATGCTTTGTGCTATAGAGTCAGATCCGTGAATCTAACAGGAATCCGCTAAATGCACGACTGCTGTCGGTAACCTGAGGGGTGCATGGTGATCTTTTCCAGAATCGGCTACCTCGACTGACCTTTGAAAAGGCTGCTCGTCGTGGATGCTGATTAGATCCATCTGGAATCCGCTCATATGTTGGAGCTACAGTGGGCATTTGCTGCGATGCTGGATCCACCTTTGAGGCAGTCGTCGCATTGAGAGAGAACGGCTTTGCTGTGCCAAACAGACGTCAATTCGAGGCTGGAGGGAGTGGATGATGCCAACCCGCATCCGTGGAGAGTCCCCTTCGGAAGAGGATTGTGAATGCTCCACGACGGACATGTATACGCATGCATTCTAAGGCACGCTCCCGTCGGCGAAGAGTAACCCGCTGCGCCCACGCGCAGTCAGTGCGTGGATCGAACGCTCTGGGCCGCAGTGTATGCGGCTACCAGGGCTGTTCCGCCGCTAACGTGCCGGCCAGTGAGCGCGCAAAATGGCAGTTTCTGGCGCACCAAATCCCCAACTGCACTCCTCGTTTCAGTGAATGCTGCCTCCGAAAATCCTGATAGGGAACAGACTGCAAGTATCAATAGAAGAGAACTCGACAAGGCCAGATATTGAATCCATTCCCGCACAGAGGTCATGCACCTCCAGTGCATATTTTACCACACGAAAGCGTTATCGTGCAGCCCCACGACAACGTTAGCGATGTGACGATCTGCATATCGCAGCCTCAATTCTAAAACAACGCAGCCCTCGGTCTCGAAGAACGTTGCATACCGCTGCTCATGGTTAAATCATCTCCGGGGCGTCCGTTTCCGCCCATACTTTTCACGCGTTTCCGCGTTTCGTAGCATATCAATGCGAGTTTTTCACATCGGCCGCTCCCGTCCCACAAACTATCAGAGTCCTGCAGAATTCAGAAGTCTAAAGCTTATATCTTGTTCCCAATAATTGCACGAGCAAAAGAAACTGTCCTATCCAGCTCAAGAAAACGCATATTTCGGGCGTTTCAGCCGCACTGCCTTCAGCGCTGCTCGCAAGTGCATCATGTGGCGTTTCGGGCGGACGGCGATTTTCGCCGGCGCGGGCATGTGCGCGTTCGGCTGAACGCGTCCTCAAGAGCGGTACGAAGCAGCGTTCGAGTTCGTTGCAACGCAGTGAAACTTCCAGCATGTTCCTTACAGCAAGCTGGAACTGCAATTCTGTAACGAATGCTTTCCACCAGAAACTGGTGGTCCGATACAGTTCAGAATTAAGTCGCAGAAACCCACGAAAAGGAGCGTGTGGTGATTTCTGGGGCACAACTGAGCTTTCGAGGCGGTTGCCACAGGTTGACCGCCCGACCACGAGATTTCCTACCAGCAAGCAAACTCGCCGGAGAAACCGTTCAGAACTTGTACGCTCTTCAGCACGTGGAGGCTCCGGCTCTAATGACCCTGAGGAAAAAGACGCAACCCCGGAACCAGGATCTTTCTTTGAAGAGGATTCAACGGCTATTGAGTACTTCAGCCCAAGTGAAAAGAGGGACACAGAGGTTCCGGTTTCGGGAAAGCTCGCTGAACTGCCTCTGTTTCCACTGCCCCTTGTTCTGAGTCCTGGACAGCCCATTCCCCTGCATATTTTCGAAATGAGATATCGTCAGATGTTTCAGCGAATTCGGGAAGGAGATGGCCGTTTCGGTATTGTGATGTATGACAAGGACCGGAACGCACACGCTGCTGTCGGCACCATGGCCGAAATAAATGTATACGAACCCCTTGCGGACGGTCGAATCATGACAAGCAGTATCGGACGCGAGCGCTTCAGAGTGCTCAAGTACACGAAGGACTCTCCGTACCTAGTTGCGCTTGTGGAATACTTTGACGACGAAGTGTGCATCGAGAGCGTGGAGCAAATATTAGCGGCCCTGAAAGAGCCGCTACCGCAGAGCGGCGATCAGGAAACGAGCAGGATTTCCAAGCAAAGCTTGACGCTACTGGAGAGACGCGTTTGGTCGGCGCTCGGTGACGTGTTGCGGCTGTCAAATAAGCTGTACAACAGGGTGGTGAGTTTGAGTAAGCTCGTGGTGGATAATAGCCCTGAGACGGTGCTGAGCATTCCCGAGGGGCATTTGGATCCGGAGCAGAATTTCCATCGGCAGAAGCTATTTAGTTTTGCCGTAAGCAGTATACTCGACATGCCTGTGCGGCAGCAGCAGTTGCTACTGCAAACGCGCAGTACCGCAAAAAGGCTGTTGAAGCAGGCGCAATTACTCGAGGGAGCTCGACAGTACCTTGCTGCTCAAGTCACGATTAAGAAAGCCCTTGGAGAGTCGTAGTTTCGTTCATTTTGCACCCGCCAACAAGCGCATCCTGTCATCAAGTCCAACATCGTGCGAGCATCGCTCTGTGACGTTCACAAAAGGCCATTCATTGGCTCATTTTTTCAATCATGATCTCGCTGGTACCGCAGACTCTTTTGTGCCTTGCACCTTCGTTTTCGCGGCTTCTTGCCTAGATTTCCGTGGAGCTCGAACGTTGTCAGTTTGTGGCCGAATCGAGCCAGCACGGAGGACAGTGGCAACACGAGATACAGTCGGATCGTAGCGGATAGGGTCCGTTGACGTCAGTCGATCCTGACGGCTGTCTGTTCCAAATGGATTCGGATGCAGGTAATGAAAAGAGAACTGAACCGGTTGCCTTTGAGTGGGCACGTACGCCCCCTGTAGGCGTGCAAACTGGAGTCGCTCTGTTGCCACTTCGCGCATAGCATCGACAAGTGCTCGACGCTCAATCTCATGACGCCACGGAAGCGCACCGGCATTGGATGAGGCGTTTCCGCCGCGTGGCGCATCGCGGCATTTGAGTAAGTCAGCCTGTTCGATAAAGTACTTCTCATTCTCCCGAATCTGCCTTTCTACGTCCTTCTCTACCCTATTCGTTACCTGGATCCGAGTCAATGCCAGCTTGAACCTATCAAACGCGACCTCCCGGAGCTTCAGCAGCTGTTTCGCATATATGGTACGTAGGTCATTCAAAATGGAGGAGCGGAGTTCGTTTCGCTTCCTGATGAATGTCTTGGTATGACGGAACGCTGCAGCATCACGATCGTACTCTTCGAGCGCATTCTGAAGCAGACCATCAGCCTCGGTGCCAAAATTCTCGATTATTCGACCATCTTCTGCACGTGATTTCCAGGAGCGTGCACTATCCAGATACTGGGAAAATATGAAACTGCAGATCTCATCACACCTATACGAAGCTTCGAGCTCAGAGCTTCCTTCGACTTCAAGTCCACCATCAGTCTCTCCAACGCTGCGATCTTTCCGGAATTGGCTCAGTGCCTTGAAGACGTTTTCAATGTGCAATTCCAATTCTGACAGCGGCACCGGACAAGAATACCTTGCAATGCTCTCGCCAGAACGATTGTCCCTCTGGAAAAAATATCCATCTGCTGTCGGGTCCAGAAAACGACGCTGCAGCTCTCCAACGCGCCGCATGAAATCAATCTTCCGCAGTAAAGCGCTTGGCAGAAACGCATATTCTGTTTGGTAGAACTCACTGAATCTCGAATTTCCTAAACGAGAGGGTTTCGTCATTCTGGACCACAGCGCGTTGAGATCCTCCTGAAAAGCCGCAGCAACTTCGTCCCGGGAAACTTCTTCATCCTCGAAGTCGCGCACGATGACCAAAAGCATGCGCTTTCGTGACGGATGCGGCATCGGACCCATCCCATGAAGCATGCCAGACGCGCAAAGACGGAGATAGGTCTCAAGGGCGCTGCCCAGACCACGCAGGCCAGATGCCGTTGACCTGGACAAGCTGTGATACCGCACGTTGAAAACGAGCACGTCGGCCATGGCTACGCCAAGCTCCACAGCTGTGGCCCCGTCATGTACAGCCCACGACAGACCCTGCCTACGGACTTGCAGGACGGAGCTCGCCCCCAAGGTGCTTGTAGACAAACCGTCCACATCCAAAACCAGTAGCTCTTGAGGTGGCTGGGCGAGAATAAGGGAGCGTGCGAGCGGCTCCGCTCGGCTCAGGCGCACGGTGCCACCTTTGGACGCACGCACTTCAGGCGCATCTTGCTCACCGCGGCCAACTGGCGGCGATGCACGAGCGCCTCCTGGGGCTCCGCGGCCGCCTGAAGGTGAAGGCCCATTAAATCGATCGGACACGCCTTTGCTTTCCGGAAAAGTCGTGCCAAAAACTTCGTTCAGAAACGTGGTCTTGCCTGAGCCCTCGACACCAACAGCCGCCACTATGGAGTAGGACTCGTCTGAGAGTTCATTCTCCTTGATGAGCGCTTCGATGACATTCTTATGTAAGCCGCTGGAGTTGTAAAGCTCCCAAACTCCCATGGTTCTACCTTTCAGAACCAGTGTACTGCGAAGTATGGAGACAAAGTCATCCACTGCATTCCGAGTTCGACGGCGGTGCGCCGCTGAGTGGCGGCGCAGGTTTGCGCGAGGAACGCGTACGAGCACCTATCCATCTTTGTTCTGAATAGTATAGTTTCGAAATCTCTCGTAGTTTGCCATGGCCGGAAAGGCTGCGCAACCTGAATTAAAGGCTGGCTCCTGAATACTATCAACAACATATGGACTGTTTCTCAGGGGCAACCGGAGTTCCAGTCAACTTGTACCGCTTCAGTACGCATGAAAAATGATTCTCGGAGTGTTGGTGTTTAATAGCCACGGCAAGTCCAGACTGGTTCGTTGGTACGATACTCGCCTGCAGAACCTCCCATTTAGTCAGAAACGCTCCATCGTTTGGAAGTGCTACCGTGCTGCTAGCACGCGAAATGCGGGCTCCAACAACTTTTTGTTCAGCACGGACAGCGAGATCAGTGAGATTTTGGCCTTTCCCCTGAAAAGTGTCGAGCCTGCTGGTTTGGGGCGCACGTCTGGTGGAAACTCAGACGCGGCAAGTGTCGGACACGATCGCCCACGAAGAGACGCTTCGGACCGGCCTGATACACAGCTCTATGGACGAGACCTCAGAGTCGTATTTCGCCACTATGCCACACTTTTCTTCGTCTTTATCGTGGACGAAAATGAGAACGAGCTCGGGATTCTTGACCTGATCCAGGTATTCGTTGAAACATTGGACAGATACTTCGGTAACGTCTGCGAACTCGACATTGTGTTCCATCATGAGAAAGTAAACTACGTCCTTGATGAATTAATCAGCGGTGGACTCGTGCTTGAGACGAACCAAGCCGATATCCTATCGGCGCTTCATGGAATATCCGAAGCGATAACAGCGGAGAACACGGGACAAGGGCTGACGAGTCTCGCCAGGAAAATGCGTCGATAGCAGGTGAAACACGCTTGAGGCAAATGAGCGAACGTAGCGACCAGCATTGCCGAGCACTTTGTAAAGCAATAACTGCTCTTTGTAGGGGTCCTACGGCAATTTAATGCATGCTCTCCAGAATACATCCAAATCGACCTCTCGACCAGGCCGGACAGCATATGCCTCGGGACATAAGTTTTGCATAAAACACATGCTCGATAGGTTGCTACACACCTAGATGATTCGAAGCGAATCATGTACCGCTAAAAAAACATGCATGAAGCGTCAGTAAAAGATTTCTCCGAACAGCACAAAGCATGCATTCCACGTGCATGAAGAGGACCAATGGATGCTGAGGATTTCCGAGCTACGCCAAAATCCAGAATCATGTACGGAAAACCTTTGTTCCATCTGACAAGCAGCAACTGAATCGTGTGCTGATGAAAGTGCGCTCTCCCTGCGTCCGTTCGCTGACGCGTTCGTTGCAAGGCTGATGCTTCACCAAGAGTGTCGCTCTGACAGGGGTTCTCTAAAATCCAAGTGCACGCACCCACTCGCGAACAGGGAAGAGAAAGTCCCCCTCGACCACGAGCCTTGGTCCCGGGCGGACGGTCACTTTCCGACCACCGCATACGCGTTCCATGTCAGCAGCTAGGAGATCCACGCGCCCACGTACTCGCTTCAGTACTGTGTACACTTTGTTATGACCACGAAAGTCTCTATAAACTGGAATATTGTTGCCCTTTTCAGTTCGATAAACTATAAAAGGGAGCTTTGAGGGCCTGCCCAACGACGCTCCTGTATTGATAGGGCGCCCCTCTGCTGTAGATGCCAGCTCTACAGGAAAGGTTAGTCCCGTCGGTGGTGTCCATCTTATTCGTGCTCTCCCTTTCACTGCTTGCAAGAGATCAAGGCCTTTTTGTTCTTTTTCTAAAAGCCTTTCTCCAGGAGCCTGACAGAATGCACGAAACCCGTTGGAAGCGAGAAGGTTCAGCGATTTCGAGCTTCGTTGAAGCAGCTGCAGTGCTCCCGTTGTGTTTCGTGAGAGCTGTTTGACGCTCTGCATATACAAGACCCAAACGTCCAGGAAATATACTTAGGAAACTCACGGAGGTATACTGCGTTATCAGCGATGCAACCAGAAGCAAAAACTAGTGGAAAAAGCGAAGACTATCAGTGTTGCGGTCTTAATCAAGCTTACGAACTCGCCGTTATAATCTCAGGTCTGTAATGGGCAATCGCGATGACCCAAGCGCTGTTGTTTGCCAGATCCACTCAAATGTTGGCCTTGGTAGTCTTTGGCCACGAAGAGTGCCCTTTTCCTTGTGTGGAGAGGGTGCTTAAACTCTAGCCCATCTTCAACCGGTATGGAGCATATATCAGTCCAGTTTAGCTGCTCCCTTTCCAGAACAAAATGGAAGTGGACCGCATACTCGGGTACAGACAAAAATGGAAACGTTCCCACTATGCTAAAGGGCAGCCTTTGGAACATTGTTCTGCATCTGTTTCTCTACCTCTATATCCTCTCCGCTCATAAATAAGACAAGAAATCTTTTCCCCAAGCTCCTTTTCAGCAGTAAAATGATATTGATAGCAGCGTTCAAGTTCAGATTTCGCCATTTCCATCAGATGTCGTTGCATTCCATGCACAGGTGGGAGTTGCGAGCTATGCTTTGCTTGCCATTCGCATCTACATTTTTCGCTGCCTCTGTGTCCACTTCGCAGCGCTGGGAATATTCCATGTTGAGTGATCTGGTCTATCCACCACACTTCCTCCTGCGCGCGCCGCCCTGTGGCGCGTGAATGCTCGCGCCATCGTTCAGTAGGTCCACATGATGGTTCCAGAAGACTTCGCTCGATTCCATCATCCTTTTGCGAGCTCGCTGCGGCTCTTCGATCATACGTCTATTATCAAGCCTGGGTGTTCCCTCTGTCTCTGGTACATTCACGGATAACACCGTGTTTCTCAAATGCTCTTCTGTTCGGAAAATAGCATAGAACAGAGAATGGGACATCTCACACAAAACTACTTATTCTGTTTCGATTACACCGATCGATAACGTCTTTTGAGCTTCGAAGAACAAGTTCAGTGAAGCAAATACAGGTTTCGATGACTCAGATCGTCCTCGGCACGAGCCAGTGATCGATGCCCTTGGCGACGCGCCTGAGGCCGACAGGCTCGTCGGAGCTCTTCCCGGAAAAGCCCTTGACATTGGAAAATGGCCGCTTTGCGAAGAGGCATATAGAAAAGAGACGAACAATGTCCAAACAATAAATACATATTGCTTGTTTATCGATGGATACACACACTCAAGCACAGCAGGTTTGCCGGGGGAACAACAGTATTACTGCAACAAAAGAATCCGGGAACGTTCCGAAAAAATGTGCGTACCGCTCAAAGAAAGCTCGCTCATTCTCCGGCGGGACGCCTTCCTGCACGGAGCTCGCCGCCTGGGCTTTCGCTCGAACGAAAAGCACTGCACATCGCTAGTCTACGATACAGCGGTCGTTGCGGGATCCCTTGGAATGTACTTTTTCCCCGCCGGAACACAGAGGCCGCGTACGAGAATACGCGATCCTTCACAATGTGCCCGGCACGGCGCTTAGCTCGTACTTAAGACGGTGTACCTCGAGTGCATCGGGGACCTCGAAAAAAGCATTTCGTAGTGGCACTGTCGGCACTGATGGCCATTTCTCTCCCCAGCTCCTCGCGTACACACATACACAACGCGCCACAGCCGATGCCCAGATATGCAGTTTGGCCGATGCCAAGGGCGTCGCTCGCTTCGTGTCTCATATCCGCCAGGCTTCCAAGAAGGAGCACGTGGGCGAAAAATATGCATGGTCACGCTGGACCTAGCCGGCATTCACCTACAGGGTCGCGTGATGGAATCGATAATGCAGAGACGAACGGGAGAGGACACAGTCACTAGGCTGTACCGCACGACAGAGCTCTTCATGACCGGCGCTGCGTCCAAGCCCATCTGCTCAGAGGATAGACAGAAAGAGATCGACCTCTGAAGAATACTCCTGGAAGGCGGAGAAGCCAGGGAGCAGATCGACCTGCCGCCAATGAGCAGCTTGCCCTCAGAAGCGATGCTGCTTCTGCATTCGGCGTGGGGCTCCGAGCCCCTAGAGGGACCAGACCCTCGGCTTTTCCACGGGCACCGTGCTGACGCTCACATCAGCCCCGCGATGCGCGCCTGTCTCGCTTCGTTGTGGAGTGGGTGTTTCTGCGACAGATGCGAAAATGCGACTGATGGAGGACTGAAGCACCAACGAAGAGGAGGGGTTGATCAACGGCATGGAGTTCATAAAGCGAAGTAGGCGCCATTTCTCCAAAGATTGAAACAATGCACGAACCGCTGGAGGAAGAAAAGCGAAAGGATTGTAAGAATGCTTCGAAAGAAATGCAAAACATGAGGAGCAGAAGTTTCTCACAACGACGAGTGGACCTATTGGCTTCTATCAGGGCCGATGGTATAGGTATTTCGATCGCCATCAACAGCAAGCTTCCGGGACGCTTCACGAGCCCCTCTGAGCTCGACCACACCCCATGCACAGAAATGGACTACGCGTAGGAACAAAACGCAACACAGATGCGCGGCCACGCGAAGTTGCTCCGCAATACGACACCCGTCAGCCCGGACCCAGGAAGAGCAAACCCATACACCTGCGCTCCTATGAGACCTAACGAGAGGTCAGACACGCAGGTGGCAACCGACGCTAATTGGAAGGCTTAAGATCCGAAGTATCCGACTCTAACCTGAAGGCGTAGGCTCTAGGCGCACGTACATCATGTTCTTCTCAGCGGAACCGAGCAAATGAAGGAATGGTCCGATAAGCGAGCGAGCGAGCCAGCGAAACTGATTCTAGTTACGGAAGCGTTCGCAGCATTGCGTCGAGCTCGTGGGATCTATAGGAACGATGGTCACCAGAAGGTAAGGTTCGTCGATGTCCATCACGGTCATTGGCTCGTGTTGTGGAGTATGTTGGCAGCAGACGAGGAGCGTGCCTCGAAGCGGACGGTGAGTTATCGAATGGAACGCTTTGCTCTTGCTCCTGCAGCAGTCATGGTGGTTTTCTAGGGAATCGCTTAGCAGAGGTCCGTGATCGTCGGGAGCGTCACAGCGTGCGGCAACAGGGCAGAGAGTCGGGGCAGGCCATGTATACCCTCCAAGGCCGTTTGCCGAGCGATGCAACATGAGTTCACGAGCCGCAGCGTGACGCTCGAGAAGGACGTGTGGCGGACATAAGGGAACACCTGACCGCAACCTAACATCACTGCCGCGCCGGGAGCACCGACGCTGTACACAAAGAATACGAATGCGGCGAGCGAAGCGTGGATTACAAACTTCAACTATGCTTCGGATGCCAAGAAAGCATCGGGAGGCGGCGAGATCAGGGTGTGAACGCTACCGTCAGCATCGTTTGACTGCTGACAAAGGGGCCAGAGGGAAAAGAGATACCGGCGCCTTTGAAACCAAAGAGAAAAGAGAGGGAACGGTCGCAGTCACCGAGTAAGCCGGCGAACCTGGTATTGATGAGAATAGAAAAAGAACCAAAACTGTGGTGTATATGCCCGTGTCAGTGGAACCGTTTCGTTGTATTTTGACGTAGGTGTAGCTCCTGTACTGGTGGTCAGCAGGCTTCGGCCAAAGCTTGACGAGTCTTTCCGATAGCATAGGAGCATTAGCGTTTCTGAGACATGCGCCGGACCTAGCGTTCAAGCTTCCGCTCTGTCTTGGTCGGCATCTGAGGCCTCGGCATGAATACATCACGTGGAAAGTTCTTCTCGGGTACCGTTGCATTTCATACATATCATGCAGTGTCAGTTCGTTATAAGCAAGCAGAGATTCCAGCCCGTGTAGTTATCACGTGCCAAGTTGAGAGAGCACTTCGGCGAGGGAGACCGAGGTAACAGGCAACGGGTAGAGCCCTCAGAAGAAAAAGTAGAGCAACGAGCATCTGCGACGATCGCGTTCACCAGCTGCACTTTGGCGCCTACTATGCGAAGGCAATGGCGCTTGGGGTGTTCGATGAGAGAAAATCTATCTACGTTGGCATAGGGACACACGTTAGTGCAGCGTGCAGTGCATTCCTCAACGGATAGACATCCAAGGATGGAACAGGCCGAACCGTGTGGAATACTAGCTTCTGAGAGCAGATATTGCGAGGGATGCTGCAAGTGTCCGCCTCGTTCCGTCGAAGTGGACAGCAGTCTCGAACGAGACCGTAAAGCAGGTAGTCGATGAGCCCGAGCAACACGACGCTTGCACTGCCGTGGGTATCTGACATTTGCCTATCGCTGACATGCTACAGAGTCTTCTTCGAAAGGGGCCCATCCCAGACCGCGAAGACTCGGCGCTCTAGTGGGCATTGCGCGCAACCTCGAACAGGCTCACTCGCAGCAGGACATAGGCAGACACAGAATATGGTGGTCCAGAGTTCGCGGCGCTTCGAAAACCAAAGTGGCGTCTTTACACATGCTCAGGAACGTGAGGCGCCACAAAGAACCAAATCTTCGACTTTTCATGAAAACCTGCTTTCTCGCGGACATGTTATGGCCTCAAGATAATCATGCATCAATTGTGAATCTGGATGGATGACTTGTACGTCAACATCCTCACTTTACGCAGACGTCCTGATGTCAGACGACTTCCATCCGCAAGAATCAAATATCACAGTTTCCAATGATTTGCTGCTAGCGCACACCATCTTTTGCCTCTGAAGGTCACGACGGTGCATATGTGCTCGAAACCTGGCGTGAAACACATTCCTGACTCTCGTTATCCGAACTCATATAAACCTCCACGCAGCGATTATCTTTTGACACCTGTAAAGTCTTGTATGTACGACTCCCACGGGCTGCACTGGTCTCTCGCAAGGTCCCGCCCATGCGATTACAGCAACCAGCTCAAGCCGAATGGAGCCGAATGTAGAAGATGACCGCTGGATAGAGCAGGGCCCAACATGAAGAAACTCAGGCTTGTCAACGAGCTGGCGGTTCAGAACGCGACCATACAGCATAACGGATTTCGGAAATAAAACTGAACTCAGGGTCAGCGAAACTTCCGCAGTTAACACAGCAATGGGAACGGCGCTTCAATGTCGTTGCCGCTGCTGCAACAAGAAGCTGCAGATCTCCCGAAGCTTCTCATGCTGAATTCCATTGCAAGCCTCAAAAAATTCGGTCAATTCCATGTTTTCTTGCGTGTTTTCGTACGTAAAAGCCTGCAAGACCATATCAAGTTTGTCTAACTGGTGAACAAAAACGGCCGCTGGGGTATTTGCTTCCTCGTACTCGCGAAAGAGTGCGTACAGTTCGCAACCCGCTTCAGAGCCAGAGAGGACGTCGTCCCGGATTTTCCGAAAAGCCTCATCCTCGAGGACTGCCTTTTCCCGTGGCGTAATCCCACACTTTGGCGTTATGTCTCCAACGAGGGATTCCGCCAGATCATGCACCAAGGCAAGTTTCAGTACCTGAGCATCCCCGTCACCAAGCAAAAGCGCGAGCATCGCCACACCGTACGAGTGACTAGCGACTGTCTCGGGCACACACACACCCGAGCGCACCCATCCTGTTCGTTGTAGCGCCTTGAGTCGCGCGACAAGTTCGAAGAACTGAACGACCTGCGAAGGCTTCATATCCAACGCTATTAAGCGTTCGAGCGCTCATGCGCGCACGACCCACGAAGCGCCGCGCTGCGAGCACAACAGGCTAGCATCGCTGCAACAATACAGCGGAAGCGCCAAGCTGTGCAAAACACCGCATGGTACCCTGTCCAAACATCCTTTCGGAAGCTGCTTGTTTCGGTTGGTCACATCATCGCCACACAGGTACCAGGGATCCTCGATTGCGCATTTGATACTAGTGCGTAGTGCAGCCTGCATCGTTGCACGCCGCACTTCCTACTTCCACGACCCATTCGTACCCTCATACGTCCTGGGTGCCGCTGGAGATCGCAGGCAGGCGCAGGTCATCGCCAACCGCTCATCATCAACGCAGCGCCTATGTGCCCGGCTACCTGACTATCTGGATACCTGGCTATCTGAATGTGTGCTTTGCAATGCGTCGCAATAGCGGCATCACGCCATTCCACAAATGGCGTGGCAGCATTGCCGCTGACGCAGCGCGCGGCAGCTGTCTCGCGATAATGTACGGTGGGGGGTTGCAGTTGGCGCGCGCAGTTCAGCGAGCGTTGAGTGATATCTTTTGAGCAAGAGTGGCTGATGACTGAGAAACATAAGGTTGCTATACTTGGATCAGGTAACTGGGGAAGCACGGTGGCGAAGATCGTGGGATCCAACGTCAAAACGAAGACAGAATCGTTTGATCCGGAGGTTCGCGTGTGGGTATACGAGGAGCTTGTCGACGGACGGAAACTTACCGAGATTATCAATAGCGATCACGAGAATGTCAAGTACCTTCCAGGTAAGAAGCTTCCAGAGAACGTGGTTGCCGTTCCGGACCCGATCGAGGCTGTCGCTGGGGCCGATATTCTCGTCTTTGTGCTGCCTCACCAGTTTGTGCGAGGCCTCTGTGCCAAGCTCCGAGGGAACGTTCGCGAAGGCGCTTTCGCAGTTTCGTTGATTAAAGGCGTGGAGTTTGATGAAAACGGTATTGTGCTGATTAGCGACGTGATTTCGAAGGAACTTGGTGTGGAGTGTTCCGTTCTGATGGGCGCAAATATTGCCAATGAGATAGCAGATGAGCAGTTCAGTGAGGCCACCATCGGGTACAAGAATGCCGCGCACGCGAAACTATTGCAAATCATTTTCCAGAAGCCCTACTTTCGGATCGCAGGTGCACCAGATATCCCAGGCGTAGAGATCTGTGGGGCCCTAAAAAACGTGGTTGCTCTTGGAGCCGGTTTCTGTGATGGCCTCGGTTACGGAAACAACACGAAGGCGGCAGTTATTCGTTTTGGACTCCTGGAAATGGTTCGTTTTGCGAAAAAGTTTTTCAAGAATGTCCAGTATACAACGTTCTTGCAGTCTAGTGGTGTGGCGGATCTCATAACGACTTGCTACGGTGGCCGAAATCGTAAATGCGCGGAGGCATTTGCGCGGGCTGGTGGCCGGAAGAGTTTCGAAGAACTGGAGGTGGAACTGCTCAATGGCCAAAAGCTCCAAGGTACGCTCACAGCGAAAGAAGTACATGAGGTACTCCAGCGCCAAAAACTTATGAAAGAGTTTCCATTTTTTGAAGTGATATATGATATCGTTTACGAAGGTAGACCGGTTGAGCAGTTCCTGCAGGAGCTGAGCGAGAAAGAGCTCTCGCTTGAAGGAAACATTGAGTGAAGCTGTTTCATGAATGTTCGTGTCACCGTAGTTCGCGGGCTCGTCAAGCTTAATTTTAGCTGATGCGTAAATGCTTTCGTTTATCTATTCGGGTGTACTGAGGATATGTCTGCGGCTCTCGTGTGGCGGGGTATTCAAGCACATGCACATTCCGACACCTTTGCACAAAAGCGAAATCTCTTGAAAGATACAGCATCAATCGCTAAGGTGCGGTGCCTAGCCTGGATTGGAAGTGTCCCTTTATACGCGCAAATAGACTCTGCGGACAATGCGCATTTGTCCGCTATGTGCTCAAGCAGAAGCCTTTCCACACTTCCAACCTGCAAACGATGAAAGTCGGATTGGTGGGAGCATAATTAGAGCAGTGAATCCTGGAACAAGTGCATCAGCTCGCACTTTCCTTCTTGTTCCTTTTGTCACAAGTACTCATCAAAAGAAATGTATATTTTAGATCGGAGAAAGGTCCCGAAAACATCAGATTTCGTCACTGCTAGCTTCCCCGGAAAACGAGCTTGCTTCTTCCAGCCTGTTATTCGTCGGTCAGCAGGCGGATACATCCCCGCCCTTCACGTATTGCTTATCCTGAACGTTGTGCTTCCACAACAGAACTTATCAAACCCGCTGGACGCGACGGTCGCCTCGTCAATCCATACCTCCCCATACGTTCTCGGTGAGATACCACCAAAGAAGTCGCAGCATGCGCAGCTTCCCCATCGGTGATACAGGCGGAGAACAATAGGCCCGGATGCACGAGCAAAACGAACATGCTTCTTCGGGAGACCGTCGCGCATTGCATGAAGCACCCCTCGTTTCGCACTGGAGCGCGAAGGCCTCGCACTCGACGGATGTTCGTCTCGATATCCTGAACTTTATGCCCGACAAATGGTAGACCTGTGCACGGCGACTCGAGCAGGGTCAAACCGCTGTTCGTGCAGCAGAGACAAGAGAGCATGATGACAATATCGGCCCTAGCGACGGTGCTATCCTGTGGTCGCCTACGTATCGCGATTCGGACGGGATTGGTCAACGCCTTAGCCTTCGTCGAGGAACGCTTCGCGGCTTCTCCTCCACCATGTCATTCTATGCTGTTCTTCGTAGACTTCGCTTTCCGTGTCTTAGACGCTGTCAAAGAGTACGCAGGTGGAACTAGCGCTGAGCCGCCCTTCACGTCAGACTATTCTTCCTGGTTCAATGCGTCGAATGCATCTTGTCTGTTATCAAACACCATTTCTGTGCTCACTCATCTATAGACGAGTCATTCGCATCCGTAAAATCATTCTTCAACGAGTACGTCTTCGAGAACAGGTCCTGTACTTTCACTGGGCCTGAATTGCTGCGTTCCTCCTGCGCTCTTTCTGCTGAGGGAGCGCAGAGGCGCGCTCCGTGCCGCGAGCGTACTCGCCACGGAGAAGTCTGTAATGAGGCACTTGAGCAATCGTGGTTGCTTGCGTACACAGAAAAGCACGAATGTCAGCGCCGTCGCCCGCACCGTGTGCCTGAGTCCCAGGAAAAAAGGATTTGGATTATAGCGACAACATCCCCACTACTCCGCCAGCGAGACGACGGGGCGACGGAGAAAGACAGGAAAATGCCGGACAAACGGGAAGTGAATGATCCTCCCAGAAAGAGGACCAAGAAGAACCAGAAGGGAAAGCGGCCGGGGCAGACATATCAGCGAGAAACAGTTGCCGAAGCCTCTCTACGGAAACACATCAATGGCGGCAAGCCTCCAAGATGTGGGGTTCAGGACACCATTCGGGATTTCGAGGCTTCTCACTCGATGAAGTCTCGACGGGCTTCTCTCGCCGAGGCGCCCGTCGTCAAACACATGTTCGCGTGAGTGCTGGACGCAGAGCTCCCCGCGCTCCAGGCTCCTCTGGATTTTGCCAAGTAAATCTTCGACCGGCAACGCAGCTGATGCTCGCGACGGTGGATGCAGCACGGCCTGATCGAAGAATCAGGGACTTGTATGAATGCCTCTGAGCGTACGATGACTCGTCGGCGCGCCGCGTCGGCAACAGGAACGTCTACAACGCAGGTGCCACAGATGAAATGAACCACCAAAAATTCAAGTTCCTTGGCGGGTCATTGTTGAGCACCTCACCGGGCATACCCAGTCAGCGTTGTACGCTTGTGCACTCACACCAGTGGTCCGGAGCGTGAGCACTGATGGAAGGGGTTCATAGGGGTGCCCATGGAGGCAAGTGACGAGCTGGAGGCTACGGAGGAGCGCGAGATGGCAGCGAGTTTCGAGAAGATGCCGCAGCAAGAGCGGTGGGCGCTTCAGATCGTTCAAGCTTATGGTGCTGCTGAGGGCTATTGGACCGCCGAACGTCGTTCCTGAGTATGTTTGAAGCGCGACGCCTGCCATGCTTGCATGTTGCGCTACTTCGGTTTCCTGAACAAAACCTCCACTTTAGAGCACCCTCCCTGGCCGAGTCCGAACTCCCTGGCCTACTCAAGCGCTTCTTGGACGCGGTCCATGCACGCGACTTCTAGGGCCACGATATTACTGTACTGTACTGCACTGCAGTGTACTGGACTGCACTGGACTGCACTGCACTGTACTGCACTGTACTGTACTGCTCTGTACTGCACTGCTCTGTACTGCACTGCACTGTACTGCTCTGTACTCCTCTGTACTGCACTGCACTGTACTCCTCTGTACTGTACTGCACTGCACTGTACTGCACTGCACTGCACTGCACTGCACTGTACTGTTCTGTTCTGTTCTGTGCTGTGCTGTGCTGTGCTGTGCTGTGCTGCACTTGACCGCACTGCCCCGTCCTATCCTATACTGTACTACCTGCTCAATGAGCTACAACTGGTCTTTGCGAGCACATATGAAGCACTCGAGCATCTTTACGTAGAGCATTGGCGGGGGCCGTTCAAGGTTGTTTCTTGACGCAGAGTCCAAGGAAGGAACTGGACAGGTGCAGTGCAGACCGACGGAATATCCCTCTGGTTGCACTCTGTTCAGTCGATACCCGAGTCCCGCAAAGAGGCTCGTTTCAATCGCTCATCGTCGATGAAATCTAAAATTTCGCGGCGGGTGTAGGTCCCGGGTTGCAGGACGTCATAGCTGTCGCCGTGCTCCCAGGTCAGGACGACGAAGCCAAGGGCCTGAACTGAAAGCAGCTGGAGAAGCTAAATGTTTCCAGAGCTCCGTCTTATTGAGGGTCGCGCATGACAGGTGTCAGAAGGCATACCGACAGATGGAATGGACGCGGCAGGACCCAGATAGACGCCCTGAATACCGTGCGGAGCAGAGGTGGTCCTTCGAACGCTTCAGCCGAAGATTGCGTGAGCGTCTGAATGGCTCGTGCGGAAGGCGTCTCTGGCAGGCGTACCCGAGGCCGCGCTGAGGTCGCCAACTTTTTCGGTTGCACGGAGACAAGAAACGTCCATTGACCATCCACTTC
>Ga0207433_10008063_pt1 | contig 17296 bp, 22 predicted proteins | sample YelNatPaOPGAMG01_FD_187559 | JGI IMG/M metagenome (GOLD analysis project Ga0207433, IMG submission 187559) | Hot spring thermophilic microbial communities from Obsidian Pool, Yellowstone National Park, USA - OP-RAMG-01 (SPAdes) (version 3) | ecosystem: Environmental > Aquatic > Thermal springs... | reverse complement strand
GGGGATAAAGTCGGAAGGTGAGTTGGTAGTCGCCGTTGGGAACTGGATTCCCCTGGTCATCAGTCAATTTCCCCTGATAGGAGAGCATCCGCGGGATAGTGATGGCATCAGTCGCAGTAGTCGGATTATCCGTTTTGGATGTGGCGGTCACATCCTTCGCCGGGAAAACTACCGCCCCTTCTCCTGCCCAGAGAGTTAAAATCAGGGCAGGAAGCAATAAAAAAGAAAAAACCCTTTCATATTACCCTCCATATAAAAAAATTTTAAGAGAAAATTTGCCTCTGTCAATAGCGAGTAATGATAAATGGCGATTGAAAGATAAGGACTTAGAAGAAAAGACAAAAGAGTAGGGGGAAAGGGACAGGAGGCGAAAGATTGGCTCCCAAGATTTGGAGAAATTCCCTTCTTCTCAGATTATTAACTCCTCCCAGCCTCCTCTAAAAATGCTTCTTCGCCTTCGGAAACGAGCCTCTTGAAATCCCGTTTTTTTTTGTTATAATTTTTAATGAGGATTTTTGTTGCTGGTGGTGCCGGTTATATCGGCTCGGTCACAACCAAACTCCTCCTTGAGGAAAATTATGAGGTCTTTGTCTATGATAACCTCGTTAAGGGACATAAGAAAGCAATTCCGAAAGGCGCGGTCTTTATTAAAGGTGACCTCCTTGACCAGGAGAAACTGAATAAAGTCTTTAAGAAATATCGCTTCTCGGTTGTCTTCCATTTTGCCTCCTTTATTGAGAACGAACTCTCTTTTAAAAGACCCCACCAATTCTTAAAGAATAATACCGAGCCAATCTTTAATCTCTTAAATGTAATGCTTGCTAACCGGTGTGAGAAGATTGTCATCTCTTCTTCCGCTGCGGTCTACGGTCTTCCGGAAAAGATTCCCTTAACCGAAGATTGCCCGTTGAAACCAAACAGTCCTTATGGCGAATCAAAGAAACTCTTAGAAGAGATTATTGCTGGTTATGCCCGCTGGTGTGGGATAAGATATGCCTCATTAAGATATTTCAATGCCGGTGGCGCCTATAAAGATTTGGGCGAAGACCATCGACCCGAAACCCACTTGATTCCTTTAATTCTAAAAACTGCCCTTGGTCAGAAGAAAAGGTTTAAAATCTTTGGTGCCGATTACGAAACCAGAGACGGCACCTGTATCCGGGATTACATCCATGTCTACGATTTAGCCAAAGCCCACATCTTAGCCATGAAGGCGCTGGAAGAAGGAAATAAGATTTATAACTTAGGGAGCGGAAAGGGATTTACCGTGAAGGAGGTCCTGGAAAAGTGTCAGGAGGTCACAGGTCGGAAGATACCCTACGAAATAACCGGTCGCCGGATTGGTGACATCCCGGTTCTCATCGCCTCCGCGGAAAAGATTAAAGAGGAACTCGGCTGGAAAACCGAGATGTCGGACTTAGAGACCATCATCAAAACCGCCTGGGACTGGTTAAGGGAACACCCGAAGGGCTACGGGGATTAAAATGATCCGAGCAACCCGGGTGGCATTCGGCACAATCTTAGGTATCATCTTCGGTGTCTTAACGATAAAACTGATGCATGCCCCAACCGGCATCCCCCGATTCTTCTCTTATTTTGTTCTCCTCTCCCGCGCCCTGATGGGATTTGGTATCGGCGCCAGCGGATTAAATATTGGCTGGTTTTTTAATGGCGCCCTCTTAGGAATACTTTATAGCCTCCCTTCTTATCCAGTCTTTTATACCCTCTCCCCTTTTGGTGCCTTCTGGGTTGTCTTCACCGGTCTCATTTACGGAATAGTAATTGAAATTATTCTAACCCTAATCCTGAAAATTTAACCCGTTAAGGAGCGACTACTACCTTACCGGTAAAGGAGTTTCTCTCCGTAGCAAAGCGATAGAAGTAGACACCTTTACCAATTGCCGGAAGGTTAACGGTCAGGCGATTCTCGCCCTTCTTTCCCTCACCCGCAGCAGAAGTAATCAACCGACCAATCCCATCGTAGAAACAAACGGTAAATCGCTCTTTTCGGTCCAGGTAAAAAATGAAGGAGGCTTCTCTCTTCTCAATTCCCGAAACCTTAAGGCTAAGGACCGGTTTCGTCTCCGATGTCATCTGATTAGAATTTTCCCTCTCGGTCGCATCCTGGTCTTGAATCAAGGTGAGGGAGGTGGCATTGGCGCAACTCAAATCAAAGAAGTAATCGCCCGCTCCGGCATAAGACTTGACATAAATCCGATAGTTTCCGGTCGTGGTTGGGGTATAGGCGATGACCTCCTGACGGGTTGTCCCTTCGGAACGAGCCACCAGACTGCCCGAAGGGTTATAGAGATAGAGGTCAAAATCCGGATTAGAGGTGGAAGACCAGTTCGGCATAATTAGAGTGATGGCGATGGGATAAGAGGTGGAGTTGACATTCACCTGCCAGATATCGGTTCTGCCCGAACCGCCGAGATATTCCGCCGCATAGGCATGGCCTGGAACCGCTGGACCGGTTCCGGTATAACCGCCCGCACTCTTTATCGCCTCATAAGCCTGATTCCGACCGAAACCATGGTCAACATCCTTACCGCTCGGACCCCAATCCTGGGCGGTATTGCTTAAAATATTCTTCACCTGAGTTGGGGTTAGATTGGGATTGGCATCAAGCATTAAGGCACAGACCCCGGCGATAAATGGTGTTGCCATACTCGTTCCGCTGTATGTCACATACTGATTCTTTGTTCCCTTCTTTGCCGCGGTGATATTCACCCCGGGGGCAGAGATATCGGGTTTAATCCGCCCATCAGCGGTTGGACCCCTTGAGGAGAAACTCGCCAGATAGAACCCCTTCTCACCACAATCCGCCATTGCCCCGACCGTTATCACCTTCTCCGCCGCGGCCGGCGAACCAATCGTATAGCGATTTGGTCCGGAATTTCCCGCAGCAACCACTACCACAATCCCATTGTCCACCGCATTGTTGCAAGCCAGAGATAAGGCATCCTGACCATTAGAACTACCCGAGGTGCCAAGGCTAATTGAGAGGACCTTTATATTATAGGTCGCCTTATTCTGAACCACCCAGTCAACACCTGCGACAATCGTTGAGAGCGAACCACTTCCGGCGGAGTTTAAAACCTTAACCCCAACCAATGCCGAAGCATAAGCCACCCCTTTGTAATTGGCATTCGCCTGCCCCTCGCCCGCAGCAATGGAAGCGCAATGCGTGCCGTGACCGTTATCATCATAAGGAGTTGTCCGGCCATTGATAAAATCCTTCCAGCCAATCACCTTCCCACCATCCAAATCGTAATGGCCGATATCAATCCCGGTATCAAGAATCGTGATTACGATATCATTCTTAGAATAAGAACTCCGGTTGCCATCCCGGTCGCCATCAACCCCGAAATCATTCCTTGCCTTGGTCACCCCAAACCAGGAAGAGGCGGTGCCCAGAAAGGCAGACACCGGACAATCGTATTCAATATGGGAAACCACCTCCTCCTTCGCCAGTTTGAGAATCTGGTCGCGCCTTAAGATGCCACTAAATCCAGGAATTATCTGGTAGCGATATCTTATTGGGAAAGAACCGACCTTCCCTTCCAATTGAGAGAGGAGGGCATCACTCGGTGCCTCATTCAATAAAACAATCACCGGAATCTCCTCTTCACTGGTCAGAAGGTAATTCAGGTTCTGGAAAATCTTGTCGCCGTCGGTATCATAAAGGAGGTTCTCTTCGGCGGGAATTGCTAATTCCTTATTAAGGAAACTAAATAAAAATAAAGGGATGAAAAGAAGGGAAAGATACTTAATCATTGCACCCTCCAATCCTTTTTTTATCATACAGGTTATTATAAAGCGAAAAAAGAGTTTGTCAAGCGTAAACTTCTAACCTCCTCTTTTTGTTTTCCCTCTTCCCTAACCAATAAAAACCAAACATTGTTATTTATGTTCAAACTCCAGATGAATCTTTAACTCCTCAACTCTCATATCTTCGGGGATTGGGGGTAATCTTTTTGTTAGGAGGACCGCCCGCAAACAGTACTGGTCGTAATCCTCTCGTCCCGAACTCTTCTCAATCTTCGGTTGTAAAATCTCACCATCTTTCCGGACAAGAAAAAAGACGGTCGTCTTTAAGATAATATTCTTTCCCGCATAGGGATTGAACCAGTTCTCCCCAATCTTACTGATGATTGCCTCCAAGTAATAAGAAGGGTATCTCCCGCCTTCGGTGGTAATCCCCATCCCCTGATAAACAAACTTCTTCTCCTCCTTCTTCTCTATCTTCTTTTCCGGCTTGGGCGCAACCTCTTTCACCTCCTTTACCATCTCAATCCCCTCTTCTCTCTTCTCCTCGGATGTCTCAATCCTCGGAATGAGATTAACGGTTAAAACGGTTGGGTATTCAATCGCCTTTTTCGTCCGGTTGAGAAATAGGGGCAAAAGAAAAATTATATGGAAAAATAAAGAAAGGAGGAAATCCCTTTTCATTCCCTCTTATAGGTAGCGATGAGGGAAACCTCCTTCACGCCCACCTCTCTAATCTTTCCTAAGATGGCAATAATCTTACCATAAGGGACTTCTGGTTCCGCTTTTAAGAAACAGTTCATCGTCTCCTTTCGGGAGAGGAAATTCTCTAAAACTGTCGGAAAGTTCCTTTCCGTTACCGGGGTCTCTTCAATATAAATCTCTCCGCTCTTTTTAATCGTGATTGTCACCCCTTCCTTCGTAATCTCTTTCACATAAGAAGCACTCGGCAGTCTGATATCAAGACCGGTATGGGAAAGGGTAGCGGTAATCCCGGCAATTAAAAAGATAATCATCAAAGTGATTGAGATATCCGCTAAGGAGGTGATATTAATACCGAAGATTAACCTTTCCCGAAAGGAATCCTTCCGCATTTACTGGAGAACCTGACGGCGAAAATCGTTGAGTAATTCCTGGGCGAAATCCTCCAAATCCCCAACCAGGGTTTTGACCTTAGAAAGGAGATAGTTGTAAGCGACCAGTGCCGGAACTGCCACCAGAAGTCCAGCAATGGTCGTAATCAGGGCATCAGAAATCCCCGGGGCGATGATACTCAGATTAATCACCGGTAGCCCCCGGATATTAAAAAACGATTGGGTTATCCCCCAAACCGTTCCCAATAAACCTAAGAATGGGCTGACCGCAGTCGTGGTCGCAAGGAAAGAGAGATATTTCTCATAATCCCGCTCCTCTTCCCGAATCGCCCTTTCCATTCTGCTTTTCACCGCCAGAAGAATTGATTCTAAGACCGAGGTGAATTCCTTTCCCCAAACCTCTGAAACCGGATTCGGTAAACGAAATGACTCCCATTCGGTAATTCCGGTCTCGCCGACTCTGGCCAAAGGGGCATCTTTAAAGAACCCGCAAGCCTCTTTTAACTCTTTAATCGTTCGCCGCCGATGATAATACTCAAGGAACCGTCGGTTCTGGCGGCTAATTCTAACAAAGAGCCTTAACTTCTGAAAGATTATCGCCCAGGAAAACAAGGAGAGGAAAAAGAGGATAAGGATAATAATCTTGGCAAATAGACCAGATTGAAGGATAATATTCATTCAAATCTTCCTATTCTTTCAATCTTTCCTTCGCCTGACTTGCCTCCGGTGAGTTAGGAAAAGATTTAATCACCCGGCGAAGGTAGGTCTCCCCTTCTCTTTTCTTTCCCATCTTCAAATAAATCAAACCAATCTTATAAAGGGCAGAAGGCACCTTATTCCCTTCCGGATAATTCTCCTCCACCTTCTTTAATTCTTCAATTGCGGTCTCGTATTCCCCTTTGGCATAAAAGCACTCGCCAATCCAATACTGGGCATTATCCGAAAGTTCGGTATTGGGGAACTTCCGCAAATAGTTCCGAAAACCTTGAATCGCTAAGTCGTATTCTCCCCGAGTGAAATCAAGGTGGCTCTGATTGTAGAGTTCCTCACCGGAAAGGAAAGTGGTATCCGGTTGGGCAACGGTTTCCGGTGTTGGTTTCAAAACCCTTCCCTCCCTTTGATAAAGGTCTTCCAGTTTTGCCTGGATTTCGCGCAATTCCTCCTCAATCCTTTCCAGGCGCGTTTCAATATCCGCCTTCAATTCGGTTGACTCCTTCTTCCGCTCCCTTTCCATCTTTCGTAAAGTGACCTTCACCGTATCCAGAGAGGCGGTCTGCTGGATAAGGAGTTTATGATAGGGACAAGAAGAAAAAGAGAGGCAGGCAAAAAGAAAAGGGAAAATCTTCAAGAAAAATAACCTCTTCTTTATATTGCCTGCCTCTCTCTCTATTTTACTCTACCTTAAATTCGCACCTTCGGTTCTTCCAGTATTCACTCTCCACGGTCGTCACCAGTCTCTCTTCGCCGTAGGAGATTGTCTTCAATCGGTCCGCACTGATTCCCAATTTCACCAGATAACTCTTAGCGGATTCCGCTCTCCGCCAGCCCAGACCCATATTATATTCGGATGTGCCGATCGGACAACAGTGCCCCTCAATCGTCACCTTCACATCCGGATATTGCTTAAGAATTTCCGCATTCTTTTTCAAAATCTCAGCATCACCCGGTCGGATATCGGAGCGGTCAAAATCAAAGTGGATTGTCTCAAGGACCAGTTCCGGCTTTTTCACTTCTTCCACTGGTGGTTTCTTCTCTACTTCTTCCGGCGGTGGTGGAGGAGGAATCTCCTCTTTCTTCACTGCCTTCTTCGGGCAACCAACTAAGGCTAAAAGAAAAAGGATTCCGAGAAATAGACTCAGGCATTTATTTAATTTATTCATAAATCCCTCCATTTCTTAATTTCATTATCTCTAATTTTAACAAAATCCCAAGGGATGTCAAGGGGAGAGAAAAGGGTTTATCCTTTTCACCTTCTTGAACTTTGCCACATCTCCGTGTCCCGGATAGATAACCATCTCATCGGTTAAAAGGGATGAGAGTTTTTTTAGGGAGGCAAAGATTTTCTCTTCGGAACCACCGGGCAAATCGGTTCGACCGATTGAATCAATAAACAGAGTGTCCCCGGTAAAGACGAAATCCTTTTCTAAGAGGCAGATACTACCATCAGTATGACCTGGGGTATGAATCACCTTCAAGCGAAACTGACCGATGGGAATTTCGTCTCCTTCGGTTAAAAGCCAATCCGGCTGGAGATTGGGTATACTCTCCCCAACGAGAAGGGATAAGTTCTTAGAAGGTTGGGAGAGAAGAGGGGCATCATCCTGATGGATGAGAATCTTTGCTTTGGTTCTCTCCTTCAGAATAAAATCAGCCTGGATGTGGTCGATATGGCCGTGCGTGTTGATAATTGCCTTCAACTCCTTTCCCGCCACTACCGTTAGAATTCTTTCTGGCTCAAAGACCGGATCAATCACCACTGCTTCCTTCTCATTAAAGATGATGTAGGTATTGGTCAGGAAAGATCCAAGAACCAGTCTTATTATCCTTTCCATTTTAAGACCTTCCTCCCTTTTATCTCTATGCCTTCATTTTGGAGGAGCCACCTTTTTAATCTCAATCCACCCGTATAACCCCCAAGAGTTCTATCACCTTTTATTACCCGATGGCAGGGGATAATGATTGGGAATGGGTTTTTCCGTAAAGCCTGACCAACTGCCCTTGCCTTTCTTTTATCGCCGAGCATTTCTGCCACTTCGCCGTAGGAGTAGACAACACCATAAGGAATCTGGCGCACGATGGTTAAAACCTTTTGCGTAAAAGGGGGCAAGAAACTTAAATCAAGGGAAAGGAAAGAAAAGTCAACCCTTTCTCCTTTGAGATAATCCCGAAGGCGAGAAAGAAGCCCTTCCTTTCCTTTCCCTTGATAGAAGAGGGTTGGTTTCCTTCTTTTTAAGTCGTAAGAAAGCTGGTAATATGGGGGATGAAGCAAGAATTACTTCTCGACCTTCTCCACCTTTTCCGCCTTCCGACCACGGGGTGTGTTGGCGATTTCAAACTTCACCCTTTCCCCTTCTGTCAGAGAGCGATAGCCACTACCCGTGATATCGGAATAATGGACAAAGACATCACCGCTACCATCTTCCATCTCAATGAAACCAAAACCCTTCTTTGAATCAAACCACTTTACTCGACCGTACGGCATAATAAACATCACCTGCCTTTAGGCCTAAGACTAATCCGCCGAAGCGGATAAAGACCTAACCAATATTTTATAATAATTTTGCTATTTGTCAACTATTTATTTTTCCGAAAATCGTTCAAGAGATTGACTTTCTTCCCCTCTTTTTTATAATCTCCTATGCAAAGGATTGTCAATCCCGAGGAGATGAGAGAGATTGACCAGAGAGCAGAAGAGGAGTTTTTTATTCCGTCTCTTATCTTAATGGAGAATGCCGGAAGAGGTGTGGTCTCAGGTTTAAAGGAATACCTCGGAAAGGGATTAAGGGATTATAAAATCTGGGTCTTCTGCGGGAAAGGGAATAACGGGGGTGATGGTTTGGTCGCTGCCCGTTTTCTCCAGAACGAAGGCGCAAAGGTAAAAATCTTCCTCTGCGCCCAGGAAGAAGAACTGAAAGGTGATGCGAAAAAGAATTACGAAATCGCAAAAAGGATTGGCTTAGAAATTAAAGAGATTCCCGATGAAAACTCCCTCTCCTTCCCTCCGGAAAAGCCGGATATTATTATTGACGCCCTTTTCGGCACCGGCTTTTCCGGTAAACCCGAAGGAGTGATAAGAAAGATAATGGAGATGATTAATAATTCGCAGGCAATCGTCGCCAGTTGCGACATCCCCTCCGGGGTTGGGAAAAAGGGTGAGGTGAGTGAGATTGCGGTTAAAGCCAACCTCACCATCACCATGGGTTTTATCAAAGAGTCTTTAATCCTTTTCCCCGGGAGAAAATACGTCGGGAGATTATATGTTGCCGACATCGGTATTCCCAATTCCCTCTTTGCCCGGGAAGGCGATAAATTCCTGATTGAAAAAGATGACATTAAAAAGGTCTTTCCGAAAAGAATCCCCGAAGGGAATAAGGGAACATTTGGTAAGGTTTTAGTGATTGCCGGTTCCCGGGGATTTTCCGGAGCCGCATCCTTAACCGCGCTCTCCGCTTTAATGATTGGCTCGGGTCTGGTTCGTCTCGCTTCCCTCCAGGAGATAATGCCTTCCCTGGAGGCAAAATTGACCGAGGTGGTAAAAATCTCTCTTCCCCAGGAAGAAGAAGGAACCTATTCCGAGAATCTCATTCCCTTTCTCCGACCCTATCTTCTTGACTCCGATGTCTTAGCCATTGGACCGGGGATTGGGACCAGGGCAAAGACAAAGGGGTTTCTTCTCTCCCTCCTTCCGGAAATCAAAATACCGCTCGTGATTGATGCGGATGGGATTAATAATCTTTCGGGCGAATTAGAGATTCTCAATCGGATTGAGCCACCTGTTATCCTTACCCCTCATCCCGGAGAACTCGGTCGCCTCCTCTCTCTCTCACCCGCGGAAGTGAACCAGAACCGAATTGAAATTGCCCGGGAATTTGCTCAAAGGTATAATCTCATCTTAGTCCTCAAGGGAGCGCCAACGGTCATCGCCTCTCCCGAAGGGAAGGTCTTCTTAAATCCCACCGGAAATTCTGGTCTTGCCTCCGGTGGCACCGGCGATGTCCTCACCGGTTTCATCAGCGGTCTTTTAGCCCAAGGGGTTGAACCATTAAACAGTGCGATTGCTGGTGTCTATATCCATGGTCTTTGTGCCGATATCGGCGTAAAGGAAAAGACCGAATATGCCTTCCTCGCGGGAGATATTCTAAGTTATCTACCGCAGGCGATTCATGAGATTCTCGGATGAATCTCCTTTTCTTCCTCTTTGCCTTCTATAATCCAAACCAGTGGCAGCACCTCCTCTATTTTGATGAACCGATTGCCGCCACCGCTTCTTTAAGCAATCTCTACTTTGCCCTGGCGGACGGCATCTTAGTCTTTGACCGAAGGGAGATAAAATTTATCAAGACCCTAACAAAGGTTGATGGCATCCCCGAAGGGATAAAACTTATCGCCTACGACCAATTCTTAGCCAGCCTCGTAATTCTAACGAAAGAGACCTTAACCCTCTTTCAACCCTTAACGCGCATCAAAGCCAATTATTTTCTCCCTTTCTCTCCCCGTGCCTTAGGAATCGGCGAAAAAAACATCTGCTTCCTGACGGAAAAGGATAAGTATATCTTTGACCGCGAGAAGAAAAGATTCCGTCGGGTCAAGGCATTCCCCGACACCAGTATCCTCTGGCACGGCGAAGAGTTTTCCCGAAAGGTAAGGGATTACATCTTCTTAACCCCATACCAGATAATGGATGAGGATTTAGTGACTTATCCGATGAATCTGGTGTTTCCCGAAGGGAGGAGGCTCTGGGTTGGGGTGAAGGGATACGGAATTCTGGTCTACGATTTAAATACCCAGCAGAAGATAAAGGAGTTCCGTTTCCCACCGGGGAGAGTAAAGAAGATTATAAGGCAAGAGGATGGTCTCTGGTTTCTCGGCGACAATTTCTTCCTTCGTTGCCGGGAAGGATTGGAAGACTGGGAATACTTCCTCATCCGCCCGGGAAAGATATTTGCCGCGCAGAGCCCTCTCTTTGCTCGCCCATTCTTAGAAATCTTCCAGAATCAAAGGATAGTAAGTCTCACCCGCCAGGACGGTCGTCTCTTTTTTGCTACTCTTGACAAATTCTATATCTACGACTCCGCTACCGAGCATCGGGAAGAGATTCCTCTTTCCGGGATTACTGACCTCCTCCCGCTCTCTTCCGATACCCTACTCGTTCTCACCGAGAACGGTGCCTTCTCCTATCAGATAAAAAATGGTGAGTTAGAAGAAATCATTGACCCAAAAGGCGATTTGAAGTTTGGGGTCTTTGCCGGTGGAGTTAACAATTCGGGTAAAATCTTTGCCATTCGTGGTGGCTTCTTAAGGCTTTCTCCTTCGGGCAACTGGGAGGGATTTATCATTCCGGGAATTGATTTATCCCGGCTGATTAGAAATCTCGCTACCCGGGATGATTACCTCTTCCTTGCCCTTGAAAACGAAGGACTTTTCGCTTTCAACCAGAAAGAGAACCGATACCAAATCATAAAGGAGAAAGATGGGCTCCTCTCCCTTAATCTCAACGCCCTTTATCTTGACAAAGAATATCTCTGGATTGCGAGCGATAAAGGTATCTCGCGCCTCCGCTACAAGGATTTATTTTAGATTGACTGTAATAAAAATTTGGGTAAATTAGCAAAGATTGATTTGGAGGATTTATGGTCAGTATCATCGTTGGTTCAAAATCGGACTTGCCCGAGATTGAAGGAGCAAAAAAAATCCTTGAAGAGTTTGGTGTCCAATTCGAAATAAAGGTCCTCTCCGCCCATCGGACACCAGAAGCATTATTGGCTTATCTCAAAGAGGTGGAGAAGAGAGGTTTTGAGGTAATCATCGCCTGTGCTGGAATGTCCGCCCATTTACCCGGGGTGATTGCCGCCCATACCATTTTACCGGTAATTGGTGTGCCGATGAAAAGTGAACTCTTAGGTATTGACTCGCTCCTTTCCATCGTCCAGATGCCTGAAGGGATTCCGGTGGCAACGATGGGGATTGGTAAAGCCGGAGCAATCAATGGCGCCCTCTTTGCCCTTGAAATCCTTGCCCGAAAATATCCGGAGTATGAGAAAAGGATTAGAGAATATCGGGAAAAGATGAAAAGGGAGGTTCAAGGTGATTAAAAGGGCGACTCTTTTAATTGCCCTGCTTTCTTTTAATTTATTATTTGCTCAGAAAAAGGAGGGAAAGGTGAAATTGCCTGAACCCCGTTACCGAAGTGCGACAAGTGTGGAAGAGGCATTATTAAAAAGAAGGTCGGTAAGGAGTTATAAGAAAGAGAAACTCACTCTTAACGAACTCTCCCAACTCCTCTGGTCCGCCCAGGGGATAACCGCCCAATGGGGTGGAAGGACCTGTCCCTCGGCGGGTGCCACCTATCCCTTAGAAATCTATATCGCGGTCGGTGAGGTTTCCGGTCTCGAGAGTGGTGTCTATCACTACTTACCCGAAGAACACGCCATAGAAAAGGTTCTTAATAAAGATGTGAGAAAGGAACTAACCGAGGCGGCCTGGTCTCAGGAATATATCCTCTCCGCTCCCTTAAATATCATTATTGCGGCGGATTATAAGAGGACAACCCGAAGATACGGCGAAAGAGGGATAAGATATGTCCACTACGAAGTTGGTCATTGTGGTCAGAATATCCATTTGCAATGTGAGGCTTTGGGGTTGGGAACCGTCGTGATTGGTGCCTTCTCCGATGAGAAGGTGAAAAAGATTCTCAATATCAAAGAAGAACCCCAATACATAATGCCGGTCGGGAGGAGGAAGTGATGGAAGCAATCCTTGAAACCAATCTTTCGGGAATTAAGTTATATAAAAGGGGAAAGGTGCGCGACATCTACGACCTGAATGATAAACTCCTAATTGTTGCCACCGACCGGATCTCAGCATTTGACTGTGTCCTTCCCACTCCGATTCCATTAAAAGGTAAGGTTTTAACTGGCCTTTCCGTTTTCTGGTTTCATTTCTTAAAGCAGATCTCCCCTTCCCATCTCTTAACCGATGACCTTTCTCTCTTTCCGGTCGAATTAATTCCCCATTCGGAAATCTTAAAAGGAAGAAGTATCTTAGTGAAGAAGGCAAAGCCCTTACCGGTGGAATGCGTGGTTCGCGGTTATCTGGCTGGTTCCGCCTGGTCGGAGTATAAAGAGAAAGGAGAGGTCTGCGGGATAAGATTACCTTCGGGTCTCGCGGAGGCAGAAAAACTACCCGAACCAATCTTTACTCCGGCGACCAAAGCGGAGACCGGACACGATATTAACATCACCTTCGCCGAGATGACAAGACTGATTGGCGAAGAGACCGCGGAGATAATTAAAGAGAGAAGCCTCAAACTTTACCAGACCGCAGCCCGTTATGCGGAAGAGAGGGGGATTATTATTGCCGACACGAAGTTTGAATTCGGTTATCGGAACGGCGAGATAATTTTGATTGACGAAATCTTCACTCCGGACTCATCACGTTTCTGGGATAAAGAGAGATATCAGGTTGGTTCCTCGCCTCCCAGTTATGACAAACAATTCGTTCGGGACTATTTAGTAAAAATCGGCTGGGATAAAAAACCACCGGCGCCCGAATTACCGCCCGAAGTCGTTTGGAAAACGAAAGAGAAGTATCTTACCGCTTATGAGAGATTGGTTGGCAAAAAATTATCAATTTAGGGGGATAGAATGAAAATCTTAGGAATCGTTGGCTCAATGCGTAAGAAAAACACCGACCTTCTGGTGAAAACGGTTCTGAAATCCGCCCGGAAGGTAAAACCGGAAATCCAGTCCGAGGTGATTCAAATCTCCGAGGTAAACATTGAACCCTGCCGTGCCTGTTATGACCTATGCTCAAAAAAACCTTACCAGTGTGTGATTAAAGACGATTTGTCCATTATCTTTGAGAAGATGAAGGAATCTTCGGCGCTGGTCATTGGCTCACCCCTTTACTTTAAGATTCCTTCCCGATTGACCGCCTTAATTGAGCGACTGGCTTCTCTTGCTTATTTTTACGATTGGCGGGGATTTAAAAAGCCCCATCCCCTAAACGACAAACCCTGTGGCTTGGTTGCGGTCTGTGGTAGTGATGACCCTCGTCCGGTATTAGAAGAACTCTTCAATTTTGCCCTCAACCTGAGAATGAATCCCATCACCCTAAAATCCTATCCCTATCTTGGAGTTGGGGGCAGAGGCAAGATAAAAGAGGATAAATACCTAAATCCGCTGAAAAACGCCAAACTCCTTGGCCAACTATTAGCCGAGGCACTGGAAAAAAAGAAAAGTTTTTAGACCAGAAGATAAATTTCGTTAACCTTCTATTCCAATTTCAATTCTTGCGAGTTAGACCACAAACCGTGGATATTGCAATAGGAACTGGCAAAAAGATAACCCGATTTTTCCGTCCGGAAATGAAAACTAACAATCGGCTCGGTATAAACCGAACTGGTATTCGGTCCCTGGGTGGAAGCGCCATGACTTAAAAATTCAAACCTTCCCAGATGATAGGGAAACTTCTCCCCTTCGGGCAAGAAATAGAGATCAATCCAGGCGATATGGTGTTCGGTTGTATTCGGGTGGGGAATCTCTTTCCCGACGCTTACGGTTATCTTGACCGGCTCGCCTTTCTTTATCCTTTCCGGTATTTCAATTACCGGCGTATGTTTCTCTTTCTTCCAGTCCGCGGACTGGAAAAGTTCCTTCAGTTCTTTCATTTTCCCTCCTAAATTAAAGTTTAATTATAAGATAAAAACGGTCAACAACAAATTGTAAGGCCCTCAACTTTTCCCTGGCTCCAAAAACCGAATGATTTTAGCGGTGCGCAACTATTAAGTCCGCGATGTGACGCAGGGTCTCCTGAGTTTGACGATTCATCTCCTCAATCAACTCCTGAGTCCTCTGATTCCCTGCGGCAATCAACTCGGCAAGCTTTCGTCTCCCCTCCTCAATCATCTCCTGAATCCTCTGATCACCCTCGGCAAGCCTTCGTCTCCCTTCCTCAATCATCTCCTGAATCCTCTGATCACCCTCGGCAAGCCTTCGTCTCCCTTCCTCAATCATCTCCTGAATCCTTTGATTCCCCTCAGCAAACATTCGTCTCCCCTCATCGATCATCTTCTGAGTCCTCTGATTCTCTGCGGCAATCAACTCAGCGAACCATTGTCTCCCCTCATCAATCATCTTCTGAGTCCTCTGATTCCCCTCCTCGATTAATCTCTTCGCTCTCTCGTCTTCGGTTTGAATCAGCCTGTCGGTCTTTTTAGTAAGGAGGATTGACCAAATGGCTAAAACCACACTGAAAACCGCAACCACTCCGGATACCACTGCTAAGAAGATTTCCATAAGTTCATTATAAAGGTAAAACCGCAAATGTCAAGCGGGCGACCCTTCCAAAACTTTAGATTTTCCCTTAAAATAAGGTATGACCAAGGAAGAGATTCGCCGGAAGGTCTGGCAGTATATGGAAGAGAATGACCTCGTCACCTTTCCGAGACCTTGTTTTGGTCGCATCCCAAACTTTAAGGGAAGTGAACTTGCCAGCCAGAGGTTACTTTCCATTCCCGAATTCATAAAGGCAAGGGGGGTCTTTTCCGCTCCGGACGGAGTGTTAAAGTTTGCTCGGCGGATTGTCCTTTCCGAAGGCAAGGCTTTAATTGTTGCCCTGCCTCATATTACCGGTTTCTTAGAAATCAAGGGGAAAGAGTTGAAGGATAAGGCGATAACCATTTCTAACTTCCGTCGTTATGGTCAGCCACCCAAAACTGAGATTGAAATCTTCTTACAGGGAAGCGTGGCAGTTGACCGGAAAGGCAATCGCCTCGGTAAAGGAAGAGGTTACGGTGATAAGGAATATCAACTCTTAAAGGCAATTGGACTCATAAGAAAGAGACCAATTGTGATGACGATTGTTCATGACTGTCAGGTGTTTGAAGATTTCTCCGATTTAAGCGAACCCCACGACATAAAGGTTGATTACATCTTAACGCCAACCCAAACGATAAAGATTACATAATATCTTTTTTAATAAGTATTATATATTAATAAATCTTGACCCCCCTTTGGAGAATTGGTTTTCCCCTTTCTCTATCAATCTCTCCCTTAATTTCTCGGTTGTATCGCCAATCATACCGGGTTGAGTAATTAATGATACCGGGTTATATCAAGTATTGTCGGCACAGGGGGAATTTCTAATCTTCTTCTTTCAGTCCAGCGGTAACCTTCCACCAGCCATCTTCCCGCACCATTTTAACCTCAAGTGTCTTCATCCGACCGTCTCGCTTCTCACCTCGGGCATAGACATAAGCACTATCCCCTTCAATCCTTTCCTCTTCAATTCTTGTTTTACCCGGGAGAAAGAAGGAATAGGTCAAAAGCCAGCCAGAAGCGGTAAGCGAGGCAACCCTTTCCGGGGTTAATCTCTTACTGAAACTTTTAAGAATTTCCTCAACTTCTCTCATCTCGTATTTTATCGCCACCAATCTCACCAGTAAACTCTCGTCTTCGTTATCCAGTCCTTTAATTAAAAGACCAGCGACTTCTTTCGGCGGACTATTTTTGGTTAAAGTGAGACCATAAGCGGAAATCTTTTCCGGTTCTTTTTTCTTCTCTCTCGGGCAACCGACAATTGAGATTAAAAGCAGAGATAGTATTAGCCTTCTCATCTTCTCAAAAGCCCACCAAACACTCCACCGATTAATCCGAGGAAGCCGAAGTAAAGGGTGGAGAGGAAGACTCCGCCACCAAGGACTGCCCCGACAATTCCACCCAAAACCGCACCTCCTCCCCCACCAAACATTTTCCCCAATAGACCGCCGAGGGTCGTAAGGATTACTCCGGCGAATATCCCACCAATCGTTCCGCTCAAAAATCCTGCCAGAATCCCTTTTCCGACACCGCGGGCAATTAAACCGGCAATAAAACCGGCGATAATCGGACCGAGGATTGGGATTGGACTTAAAATTGCCATTGCTATCGCTCCAACAATAATGGCTAAAATCAGCATATCTCCTCCTATCGCTCAACCTATTCCCCTTAATTATAGAAAATCTTTACTCCAGGTCAATGGCTCCGGATACTCTCTGCCCAAAGAACCTGAGGAAAGAAACTCACGAAGCGAATAAAAGATGGGCTTAATAAAAGCCTAATTCCCCGAGGGGTGATAACACCTATTGAGGGGTTTAGGGAAAGGAATTCTCCCCGACGGGGTGAGGGGTTGAAACCCCTATTGAAACCCACCCCTAAGAGAAATTATGATATGGCTCAGGGAGCAAAGGGGGATAAAATTGGGAAAAAGGGTCTAAGTTATTATAAGATAAGAACTTAAAGGAAAAAACCGGTGAGAAAAAATGTTAGTGACACTAACATTCTGGCAGAAGAACTCGGGATTTATAAAAATAAAAACGCCCCCGGAAATTCCGGGGGCGTCTCCTCTTAATCCTTCGGGCTACTTCACAACGATTAACTTCCGCTCAACTCTCTCGCCCTTTGTCTCAAACCGCAAGAGATAAATTCCAGCCGGCAGTTTCTTAATCGTCCAGAGACCTTTATCGCTCTTAGCGGAATAGACGAGTTCACCAAGGGTATTGTAGATTCTTAGAGTTGCTTGCTCTTTCTTCGGCAGGTTATAATAGACCGTTGTCAGACCCTTTGTCGGATTCGGCAGAATCCGTAGCCCAATCGCCTTGTTCTCCATCTGCTTTTCAACCATCGCTCCAGTTTTTGGCAAGCCAGCAAAGAGGTCCACCGCTTCGGTGTATTTCC